>Ga0182011_10000353_pt1 | contig 39855 bp, 32 predicted proteins | sample 711E1DmetaG_FD_120481 | JGI IMG/M metagenome (GOLD analysis project Ga0182011, IMG submission 120481) | Permafrost microbial communities from Stordalen Mire, Sweden - 711E1D metaG | ecosystem: Environmental > Terrestrial > Soil > Wetlands > Permafrost | place: Sweden: Stordalen | collected...
ATAATTAATAATTGAGACAATGACCAATTTTGCGTATTTCTATTTGATGGGTCAACCTGCAGGAGCAACCGGGCAGACTAACCCCCTTGTGACTTTCCTTCCACTTATTCTTGTTTTTGTTGTTTTTTACTTCTTTATGATCAGACCGCAGATGAAAAAGCAGAAGGAGATGACTAACTATAGGAGCTCTCTGAAAAAAGGTGATAAAATTATTACCACAGGTGGAATACATGGGAAAATATATGAAGTGAAGGATAACTATTGCACTATTGATGTCGGTGGCGATGTCAAACTGAGAATTGATAAGAACGCTCTGCTAAAAGATCCGTCTGCTGAAGAATTAAATTAATGCTTTACAGCAAACATTAAGTGAAAAAGGAAGATGGCAGACGGATAGAAAAGCCCTGGACAAAGGGTTTAAGATTGATCAACAGAGATAGTGCTGCTTTTGCTTTCTTCCTTTTTCTTTCATTTATTTTCTGGTACCTCAATTCCCTCGGAAAAGAAAATGAAGCCGGAATTAATTATCAGGTCAGGTACATAAATATTCCAAAAGAAAGAGCCATTACTTCAGAACAACCAGATGACCTGAATCTCTTTCTTAAAGGTCCGGGTTATGCAATATTGAAACTTAAAATTTTTGGTAAAAAAACGCCATTGATTGTTGACTTATTAAAAGTCAATTACAAAAAAGCTCCCGGGGACAAAGAGTTGAACTATTATATTGTTACATCAGGATTAACAAAAAGTCTGAATGTTCAAGTTAGATCAGGATGTGAGATTACCTCAATTAAACCCGATACACTTTTTTTCACGCTTGATAAGATAGTTGCAAATTCAGCCCTTATCCCGGAGAACAAGATTGATAACAAAAAGAAACGATGACGCCTTTTATCCGGAGATCCCTTTATGATTACAAATAGAAAACCTGAATTTAGACTAGGAGTTACGGGTGGTATCGGAAGCGGTAAGACATCTGTATGCAGGGTTTTCGATGTGCTCAGAGTACCTGTTTTTTCGGCAGACAGGGATGCAAGGGAAACAATGGAGAAGGACACAGGTATCATTAAAAACCTCAATTCTATTGCAGGTAAGAACCTTTATGTAAACGGAAGCCTTGACAGGATGGAGTTGGCCAGAATTATCTTCAATGACAGAACCCTGCTTGAAAAGGTAAATTTGCTGGTTCATCCAGCTGTTTTTGATCACTTTAGGAATTGGACATTGGAACAGACTGCATCCTATGTAATTATGGAAGCAGCAATACTTTTTGAAAGCGGAGCTTCAAAATATGTAGACAGGGTTGCCACAGTTGTGGCGCCGGTTGAACAGAGAATAGAAAGGGTTATACAGAGAAATAAACTTTCCAGGGAACAGGTCATAGAGAGGATGAAGAATCAGATAGATGACGAAACGCGGATAAAACTGTCGGATTATGTGATCAATAACTCTGAAAATGATATGATCATAACTACTATCCTGGAGATTCACGATGACATTTTAGCTTTTATTAATACTCAATCCTGAATATGGGAATATTTGGAAAATGGCTTGGCGGAGGACTAGGGTTTGCTGTGGGTGGACCGATAGGTGGGCTTTTGGGTTTTCTGCTAGGCTCTATGATAGATGGTACTACTGTTCATACTTCGACCTATACTGCCGGAACTGCCAGGACAAGTCAGCGTGATTTTGGAATGAGCCTTCTTGTACTTGTTGCTGCTGTTATGAAAGCTGATGGAAAGGTTGTCAAATCGGAACTCGACTATGTTAAACAGTTCTTTGTCAGACAATTCGGGCAGGAATCAGCTAAACAGGCCCTACTAATGCTAAAAGACATACTTAAACAGGAAATTCCCGTAAGGGATGTTTGCCTTCAGATAAAAGGAAATATGGATTATTCTTCGAGACTGCAATTGTTACATCTGTTGTTTAATTTGTCCCTTGCAGACAGTGTGATCCACCCTTCGGAAATTCAGATTATTGAAAGTATTTCGTCATATCTGGGAGTCAATTCCAATGATTTTCTGTCAATAAGGAATATGTTTATTCCCGAAACAGATTCTTCTTATAAAATTCTTGAAATAGATCCATCTTCTTCAAACGAAGAAGTTAAAAAAGCATACAGAAGGATGGCAATGAAGTATCATCCAGATAAAGTAAGCCATCTTGGAGATGATATTAGAAAATCAGCGGATGATAAGTTTGCTATGGTCAATGAGGCTTATGAAAAGATTAAAAAGGAACGGAATATGAACTGATCGGTAAAACTGAAAAAAACATCAGTTATGAAACGGGCTTAAAAATTCTGATTAAATTTGTATTTAAATATATAAGCGATGATTTTAAAAGATATTCTGGCTATTTCTGGCGAACCCGGGCTTTTCAAGTTTATTGCTCAGGGAAAAAATGCAATAATTGTTGAACAACTGGAAACAAAAAAAAGGAGCAGTGCTTATGGCTCAGCGAAAGTAAGCTCGCTGGAAGACATTGCAATTTTTACTGATAAAGAGGATCTGCCTCTTGGGAAAGTTTTTGACCTGATTCATGAAAAAGAGAACGGTGGAGAGGCAATTGATTCAAAAGCAGATGCCGGAAAACTGAAAGAATGGTTTGAAGGGATCCTTCCGGAATATTCAAAAGATAAAGTATATACAAGCGACATAAAAAAAGTTGTACAGTGGTATAATATCCTTCATAAGCTCAACCTGCTGACTAAGGAAGAACCTGAAAAAGAAGCTGAAGAAAAACCGGCTAAAGAAAAATCAACAAAGGAAAAATCAACAAAGGGAAAATCAACAAAGGAAAAACCAGTTCCTGTAGCTGAAAAGAAAAACAAGAAGGCCACTCCTAAAACAAAATCAAAGTAATATTAAAAAAAGAAGTTTCCCGCAGATTATGCTGATCAACACAGATCAAATTTTGCTATCTGCGAAAATCTGCGAGATCACCGGGGAAAGAAAAACTTATGGTTTTGAAAGGTTTATCAGGAAATAATTCTTCTATTTATGAACTTCGGTGGTAATGAAGTAGTCTATAATTATTCGGAATCAGGTATTATCATTGTTCCGGTGCCATATGACGAGACCAGTACATGGATGAAAGGAGCCGATAAGGGACCTGATGCCATTCTCCACGCCTCAGTCAATCTGGAATTCTATGATGTGGAAACCTCATCGGAAGCCCATCTCAAAGGTATTCATACCATAGCACCTCTTTTAGAGAAAGAAACACCTCAAAAACTTGTTAAAGCTGTGTATGACAATATATTATCACTTCTGTCAGATAAAAAGTTTCCTGTAATTATTGGTGGAAACCATACCGTCTCAATAGGAGCCATAAAAGCATTTTCAGAATTTTTTGAAAATCTTACAATACTTCAGCTTGATGCTCATGCCGATCTGAGACAAGTATATGAAGGATCAGTGTTCAATCATGCCTGCGCAATGGCGAGAGCCCGTGAATTTGCACCTGTAGTTCAGGTCGGTATCAGAAGCATGTCGGCAGAAGAGTTGCCATTCGTAGAAAGGGACAGAATATTCTTTTCGCATGAGCTTTATTATGACAAGAGCCTTTATGAAAAAGCTCTTGTCAAACTTACTGAGAACGTTTATATAACTATTGATCTGGATGTGTTTGATCCGTCAATAATGCCATCTACAGGAACACCGGAACCGGGAGGACCTCCATATTACGAACTTCTTCATTTTATGAAGGAAGTTATAAAATCAAGGAATGTTGTGGGATTTGATGTCGTCGAATTATGCCCATCTGCAACAAATAAATCTCCCGATTTTGTTGCTGCGAAAATAATATACCAGTTATTGAGCTATAAATTTGTTGGCCCCCCATCCCCCTAAAGGGGGGCTAATCCTCCTTCTTTGCCTCCTCCCAAATAACATTCATCTCATCGAGACTCATATTGTGAAGAGATTTACCTTTTGCAAGAGTCTCTTTTTCGAGATAATTAAACCTCTTGATAAATTTCCTGTTAGTTTTTTCAAGCGCTGCTTCCGGATCAATCTCATATAAACGAGATGCATTTATAATTGAAAAAAGTACATCGCCAAGTTCTGATTCTATCGACTCGGTATTATGATTCATTATCTCTTCTTTCAGCTCAGAGATTTCCTCCAGAACTTTGTCCCAGATCTGCTCTCGTTTCTCCCAGTCAAACCCTACACCCCTTACCTTTTCCTGGATCCTGTTGGCTTTTACGATTGCAGGCAATGATGCTGGAACACCTGAAAGTACAGGTTTGTAGCCATTATCCTCCCTGATTTTGAGTTGTTCCCAGTTTTCCTCAACCTCTGAAGCTCCGGAAACCTTTACATTACCAAACACATGGGGATGCCTGTAAATCAGTTTGTTGTTGATTCCCTCAAGAACATCTGCCATTGTAAAAGCTCCTTTTTCAGCACCTATTTTTGCATAAAAGACTATATGAAGCATGAGATCACCAAGCTCGTTTTTTATACCTTCATCACTGCCAGAGGAAATAGCTTCAGCTAATTCATACGTCTCTTCAATCGTGAGTTTCCGCAGACTATCGTTAGTTTGTTTCATATCCCATGGGCACTTTGCCCTTAATTCATCCATAATGCCAAGAAGCCTGTTAAGCTCTTCGAGGCTTTTGTTTTTATTATTCATTGGCCACTTTTTAAAATAAACGGTTAGGGGATGCGGTTTTGTTAGCGAGATCGATACGTAAAACGGATCCGACTGAAAGACTCAATAATTCGGATACGTCCGCACCATTAATTGATATTTCCAGAAGATCAAGCTGGTTAAATCTTGCGAGCATCTCGCCAACCGGCACATCGCTGTATCTCAGTGAAATCTGATCCGTATAATTTTTATTGCTCTGAATAAGTATCCTGTAGGCTTTGTTTTCAAAAACTCTGTAAAAAACTTCCCTTGTTATATTAGAAATAGCATTTCCGTAAGAGTCGATGAAAATAATACTTCCAATAATTACGTCTTTATCAATTGTTGCCCTCAGGGGAACTCTTTCACTAAGAGATTTAACAGATTTTCCAATCTCGGATGGCTTTTTCCCGGCTATCAGATCTGAGGCAGCTTTTGCAAATACTTCAAGTTCGTCGAAAGACTTATCAGGTTCTAACCTGATTACCTCATCGGGATCTGAATTGAGAATAAGGTTAAAAATTCCATTGTCAGTTCCAATGAAAAAATGATCTCTGGCTCTCACAATCAGATGATCCTGAATCTTATGTGCTTCCGAATGAACGCATATGATATGAATAGAACCTTTAGGATAATTGTTAAATGTATTTCTTATTATAAAAGAGGCATGCGAGATATTAAAAGCCGGGATATTTCCGGCGTTATCAATTATTATGACTCCGGGACACCTGCTGCTAAGCTTGCCTTTGATGATTCCATAATAGATATCATCTGACTTCCACTCTGTTGTTAATGTTATTACCGGCATACGAAAAAACTTATAACAAAGATAATCTTCTAAGGAAAAAATAACCTTACTTTGTACTTTTCAATGAATTTTTTTATGAACTATTTGCTATGTATTCGTAAGAATTTGGCGATTAACACTTTAGTTCATTAATTTTTGTTAGGTTTAATGACAGAGATAGTTATTTTTCTTGAAGATATTGACCCTGTTGTTTTCTTCGGCACAAACAATTCGCTGCTTGATAAAATACGCAGTTTCTTTCCTAAAATTAAGATCATGGCCAGAGGCAATGAGATTAAATGCATGGGAGAGGAGACTGAGATAACAATATTTGCAGATAAGTTTAATGAGCTGATTGAGTATTATCGAAAATATCACCGGCTCGATGAACAGGATATTGAAAAATATCTTTTTGATCCTGAACACATGAAGTCGGCCTCAAACGGTGAGTTTGAACAGGTCATTATTTTTGGCACAAGTGGCAAACCTGTTCGCGCGCGAACAGTCAACCAGTTGGTTTTAGTCAATGATTATAAGACTAGCGATCTTATTATTGCCGAAGGACCTGCAGGCACAGGAAAAACATATACATCTATCGCGTTGGCAGTGAAGGCGTTGAAAGAGAGAGAAGTAAAAAAAATTGTTCTTACCCGACCGGCTGTTGAGGCAGGTGAAAGACTTGGTTTTCTGCCGGGAGATATGAAGGAGAAACTTGATCCTTATCTTCAACCGCTTTATGATGCTCTGCATGATATGTTACCCTTCAAAAAACTGGAAACATGGCTGGAGGACGGAACAGTTCAAATAGCACCACTGGCATTCATGAGAGGGAGAACTCTTGAAAATGCCTTTGTGATCCTTGATGAAGCGCAGAATGCCACTATCAGCCAGCTTAAGATGTTCCTCACGCGTATGGGAGTAAGCTCTAAATTTATTATGACCGGAGACACTACCCAGATTGATCTTCCCAGGAAGAATGATTCAGGTCTGTTAATGGCAATGCGTATACTGACAAATATAGAAGGTATTTCAATAATCAAGTTCGATGAACGCGATATTGTGAGGCATAAACTGGTTAAAAGAATTGTGAGGGCCTACGAGAATGAAGAGAATGAGGCGGAAAAATTGAAAATCAATAATAAGAAATAAATCTGTGTATGGTTAAGACAATCTTAAGCTCCAACTACAGTTTCCCCGGTCAGAAGAGCATCTACAAGGGGAAAGTCAGAGATGTGTATAATATTGATGACAAATACCTTCTGATGATAGTCTCAGACAGGATTTCAGCCTTTGATGTGGTACTTCCAAAAGGAATTCCCTATAAAGGACAGGTACTTAATCAGATAGCTTCGAAATTTTTGGATGCAACAAATGATATCGTTCCAAACTGGAAAATTTCAACACCTGATCCTACTGTGACTTTTGGACATAAATGCGAACCATTCCCGGTAGAAATGATTGTAAGAGCTTATCTTACAGGAAGTTCATGGCGGACATACAAGTCAGGTGCAAGGGAGATATGCGGAATAAAAATTCCGGATGGAATGAAAGAACATCAGCGTTTTAAAACACCTATTATAACTCCAACAACCAAAGCCGAACAGGGCAGACATGATGAGGATATATCAAGGTCCGAAATATTAAGCAGCGATCTTATTTCAGAAGCAGATTATTCTCTTATTGAAAAATATACGATGGATGTATTTCTGAGAGGTTCCGAAATTGCACTTCAGCATGGTTTGATCCTTGTTGATACCAAATATGAATTTGGTAAGAAGGATGGTAAGATTTACCTTATTGATGAGATCAATACTCCGGATTCTTCGCGTTATTTTTATTCGGATAAATATCAGGAACATTTCGAGAAAGATCTTCCTCAGAAACAATTATCAAAAGAGTTTGTAAGGGAATGGCTGATGGATAATGGCTTCCAGGGAAAAGCAGAACAGAAAGTGCCCGAAATGACCGATGATTTTGTTAATCAGGTATCTGAAAGGTATATAGAACTATATGAAAAGATAACCGGCGAAAAATTTATCAGGTCAGATATCAGCAATGTTCCTGAAAGAATTGAAAGAAACTGCCGCACATTTCTTAAATCATTGTAACCCTGGAAAGAATAATAAAGAATCTAATGAGAATTATAAACTGGATAAAAACCCTGCCGATTTTAATATCTGTTCTGATCTTCAGTAATACTATAAATTCGCAGGTTGTTGTTGAGAGATCAAAAGATAAAGTGATTATTTCAGGAACAGCATATTTTATTCATCAGGTTAAAAAAGGAGAAACTGCTTACTCAATTTCAAAAGCTTATGGAATATCTGTAGAAGACCTAACCCGGGAGAATCCACCGGCAGTTTATGGTATAAAAGAAGGACAATCCCTGAGAATTCCTGTCAGTCTTGTTGCTGAAACAAAATCACCAGAATCTGAATCTGTCAAGAAGAATCATGATGATTCCAAATTCATATACCATAGTCTGAAACCAGGGGAAACTGTCTACTCTCTTTCAAAATTATACGGTGTTTCTGAAAACGAAATAATACAGAGTAACCCGGGAATGGATATTAATAAACTATCTGTAGGTGTCGAAATAGCGGTTCCGAAAAGAGAGTTCATGAATGACCAGCAGAAATTTGACGATCAGGAGAAAAAATACATTTTCCATAAAGTTCTGATGGGGGAAACCCTTTCTTCTATTGCCAGACAATATGGCCTTTCTGCCAGACAGCTAAGAAAAGAAAACAGGGATTTAAGGTTTCCTCAGGTTGGCGATTTTGTAAGGATACCAGGGGTTGAAAAGGCTGAAATTAAGGAGATTGAACAGGTAAAAACTGACACTGCTCCGGCTGTTGCTGAGGCACTGCCGGTAAAGATCAACAGATCATCAGGATATACAGAAATAAAAGAACTCAGAGGATCATTAAATGTAGCTGTCCTGCTTCCATTCTATTTGTCGGAGAACTCCAACCGAATAGAAACAGATTCATCCAATAATGTGAACGGCAGGAAAACATATAGAGTACCAGAGGACTGGATTTATCCCGGCAGCCTCGATTTCCTGGAAATGTATGAAGGAATATTACTTGCTTCAGATACTTTACGATCCTTAGGATTAAAAATAAATCTTCATACATATGATATTAGGAGCGATACAATTGAAATTACAAGATTAATAAGATCGGGAAAACTGGCGACGATGGATCTTATCATCGGACCTGTTTATTCTAATAATCTCTCTATTGTTTCTGATTATGCAAGAAATCTTGATATCCCTGTTGTATCACCTGTTCCGCTCATGAATAATTCTGCGCTTGAAAAACATCCTAACCTGTTTTTGGCCAGTTCTTCGCTTGAAATTGCACAAAAAGCACTAGCAAAGAAAATAAGTGAATATTATGATCATAATATTGTATTTATTCATGCCGATAGTTTAGGGGTTGATGAGGATGTGAAAAGATTTAAAAACTTGATATTTACAGAGTTGAGTTATAAGTTGCCATATGAGGACATAAAATTCAAGGAGTTTATTTTCTACAGCAGGTCAATGTTTAATAATGACTCAATTAACAGGTTGAGCCATGCACTTTCCGAACAATCTGATAACATCGTTATAATAGCTTCTGAGGAGGCTCCTGTAATAAGTGAAGTAATAGATATCGTCAGTGGTCTTTCACGAAGATTCAATACAAAACTTTTCGGATACCCTGTTATCAGGGATCTTGATAGGCTGGACCAGAAAGAACTGTTTGATATGGATATTATGGTCTATTCTCCGTACTGGATTGATTATTCAAAAAAGAACGTAAAACAGTTCAACTCAAATTTCATGCAAAAGTTTCATACACAGCCTCTGGAAAAAAGTTATGCCTGGCAGGGATATGATATAGCATTTAATTTTATAAGTGGACTAGCCATGCATGGAAAGAGTTTTATCAGACATCCTGAAATACATTATCCTGACCTTCTGCAGAGTGAGTACGACTTTAAGCAAAAAACGTCCAGCGATGGTTTTGAAAACCAGAAACTTTTTATGGTCAGATACACAAAAGATTATCAGGTTCTGTTAGAAGATGAGAATAAACCTCCTCAATAAAATTAAATTACAAATCAGTAATTACGAATTGCGAATAGGCATTACAACATTAATTCCTGATTTATAGTTGCTAATACTAATTACTAATTTCTGATAAGTGTTAATAAAAATTAACAATCGGGAATATTCGAAGCTAAATATTTGTCTATAGATTGAAGTATGATCAATGAGTCGTACAAAGTAACCGAAGAAGTTGAACTGGTAAAAGCTTCCCTGAATGGCGATAAAAATGCCTTCGGAGAAATTGTTAACCGTTATCAGAAAATGGTTGCTCGCACGGTCAAAGGTATGCTTGGAGATTCCATTTTTGCTGAAGATATTGGACAGGAGGTATTTATTAATCTTTATTATTCCCTGTCAGAATTCAGGGGTGAGGCAAAACTCTCAACTTATATTCAGAAAATTGCTATAAACCTGACTCTGAACGAGATAAAGAGAAGGAAAAGATTCTTTTCACTGTTTTCGCAAAAGGCAAATAACGAAATGTATGAATTCGAAATTGCTGATTATGATACTCAGGAAAGAAAAGAAGCTTCGGAGATAGTACATAAAGCGCTAATGGGACTAGATCCGAAGTTTAGAATAATTTTAACAATGAGAATGCTTCAGGGATATACTACAAAAGAGACGGCAGAAATACTCGATCTGCCTCTGGGAACTGTTCTTTCAAGGTTATCAAGAGCTCAGGATCAATTGAGAAATATTTTAGTAAAACTATAAATACACAACTTATACAATGAATAAAATTGAGATTAAGAAGTTGATAATCAACTCACTGAATGCCGACGCTGATGCTGTTGAGGTCTCCGGGAAGCTGGATGAAGAAGGCATTTCTTATAATTTCAGTGAAACATTTAGTGACAAAGTACTCAATAAACTGTTTTCTGCAGGATTAATCGTAAATCGGGAATTTGAATTCGTTAAATACATGAATTTTGCTTTTTATCGTATTGCTATTACTGGTGTAGCTGCGATTATAGTTCTCCTTATATCTATTTTTCTGAGGGAAGGCTCCTTTTCTTTCAACTCATTCCTTGGATTGAGCGATAATTATGATGAAAGTATTGTATGTCTGTTAACCGGAAATTTGTAAAAAAAATGAAGGCAAAATCGATATTGGTCATTCTGGTAACTTTGGTAATAGGATTCATTCTGGGGATGCTGACTTCAGCACAGATAAGATATCACAGACTTAAACCGGTCAGAGTCTTTTTTTCCGAAGAGAGGTTCAGAGATGGGTTTTACAAGACAATACAGCCCGACGAACAACAGAAAGCAAAAATTGATCTGATTCTCAATAAGTTCGCCAAAATTAATAGTGAACTGCAAAACAATTTCAGAAAAGAGCTCGATGCCAATATGAAGGAATTCAGGAAAGAATTGGATCTGAACCTCTCAAAGGAACAGCAGTCCAGGCTAAAAGATATGGATGACAGGCGTCAGGAGATGATACGACAAAACAGAAAGAACCATCAAAACGATTCCCTGAATTTCAACGATAACAGATGGCATAATCCTGGGAGAAGGTTAGCACCTGATGGACCTCCTCCTCCGCTCCGGGATCATGATACTACCAGACTACACGATTAAAAACAGCAGGTGATCCAGAAGAATTGGCAGATCATCAGGGTTTACCCCGAGAGTAAGAAGTAACTCTTTATCTTCCGCGAAAATAGTTATGAATTGTTCTTTTGACAATTCACCGCTTACTATACTTTGCTTGTAAATGTCAACAGCTTCTCTCTTTTTACCTCTGCAAAGCGCCAGATGGCCTTTGTTTATAAGATCATGAGCATTAAGTTTTCCTGTTGATAAACGATCATAGTATTTCTCCGAATCATCAAATCTGCCAAGTGCAAAATAGCAATATGCAATAGGTCTTAGAATCTTAAGGTTTCCGGGCTCTTTATATTCAACTCTGAAATAATATTTTAATGCCTGCTCATAGTTCTTTAGATCAATATAGCAATGTGCTATCATTATAACAGTGTGTACATTCTCAGGATCCAGATCATATGCCTGTAAATAATATTCAAGAGCCTCTGCATTCATACCAAGCCTCCTCAGACATAATCCTATTTTCTTTATGGTCCAGACTTTCCGGTCAATAAGTTCCGCTCTTCTGTAAAACTTAAGCGCTTCTTCATAATCTGAGCTTTCCTGATAGCAATAGGCTATCTTTTCATATAACTGAACATCCGACGGTTTCTCATTCACCTGTTTCAGGAAAAGATGGAGAGCATCGCTGTAAAAGTTTTTGCTGAAAAAATAGTCGGCAAGTCCGGCCTCGGCTTCCGATGCATTGCATGTCATCCTGAAGAATTCTGAGTTGTAAATATCCAGCTTACCTAGAAACAGGTCCTCAAATTCTTTTTTATAAGGCGAGAGTTTAAAAAACCTGTAAATATCCTGCAGGTACTGAGTAATGTTTGTTCTGAAAACCCTGTACGGATCGGTAGCTGATTCTTCCTCATTTAATTGTTGAAGCCCTTCAAGTTCCATACGGAACACTTTTAACATCATGCTTTTTTGTGAAGAAGGAAGATGTTTCAGATTCAGAAGCAATGAATACTTATCTGAGTTACAGATGAAAGGAGTCTTGTACAACGCTTCTGCCAGCTCGTTTGTCCCCGGACCAAGGATTTCATCCTTGTAGATCTCATCAACCGTCTCATGGTCGGGATAGAATGGAATAAACCAATTTTGAAAGTCTTTAAAAAAGTCAAAATGTTTCATATTGGCGAACGCGGACATATAAACGTCAGCTCCTTCCATCTGGAGTTTTGTCAGTTCCTCCATTGTCTTGAATATCTCCTCCGAGTCGCTGAACATTTCAGCCCAATCGGGATTTTTCTCTTCATTTTTATCTTTTGGAAGAATATTGTCCAGATCCAGCTTTTCCTCAATCATGGGTTTCAGCCTGGCAACCTGGGGTAGTATTTCATCCTGAAGTTTCCTGCTCAGGTTTTCAGTTTCACGCGATCTTATTATCTGCAGAACGATGATCCTGCAATGCTCTTTAAATTTAGTGTCCAGGCTCAATTCCATGATCCTTTTCGTAATATCAGGATACAATAATATCCTCCCGTTGTAATAATGCAGGTTCAGGATCAGACCCGAAAGGGCTCTCTCCATAACCTGTTCCTGTCCGGCTTCATAGAGACTTATCAGATGAAACAGTTTTTCTGATTGCCATGTTCTGAAAGAGCTTAAAGTGATTGCCGTAGTAAAAATGCTTGCTTCATACCATCTGAATTTACCCGATTTCAGAATAATATTGATTAGACTGTTTTCTGCTTCACCATAATAATCAGTTAACCAGAGATGGTTGAAAATATTTTTAATCAGCTGTTTGTGTTTTTTTGATATCGCTGAATCAGGATCAGGATTAATCTCATTACTTAATTTCAGCCATTCATCAAGCTCCGATTTAAACATAAGGTCATCAACAGTTTCCACAATGGTTTTGCCACTTAGTTTCATCTCCTTTTCAGCCTGTTGCTTTACCCAGTAAGTATGCCAGCCGGAATTATGTGACAATATGTCCTGTCTGGCTCTGTCGGAAAGACTAAGAATTGATTGAATGAGCTTAAGATATATCTTGTTACGTTCAGGATCTTTTATTCCGTTTATGGTATAGGCAAGCATATTCTTATAGGTCATCTCTATATTATTATACTCATCCCGCATATCACCTGACGATGAATTGGAAATCATATCAGCCAGTATATCAAGACTTTGCTTTACTTTCTTTTCTGAAACAAGGGTGCAGAGTCTTTTATGTTGTTGAATTACCTTTGATACTTCCATCTTATTATTCTTTTGAACTGACCCCATTTTACAGGGGGATCTATATTATACATTTAATAACAACTTTATGGTTATATGATGAAGTCTGACAAAAAATCATCTCATCATACATAAACCATATATGCAACAATCAGACCGTTTCTTAATTAATCGCATAAAACTGCCCCCAATGTGCATCATACCCTTTATTTTCTTAACCCTTTCCCGGCCCCCCGATAGATCAGGGCAGGCTTTCCTTTAAACAATAAGGGGTGGGTGTGGAGGTTGGGCTTTTAATAAATAGAAATGGGACTGAGTCGATTATATGGTGCTAGTTTCAGAAATTATATCCAATACTAATATAACCTTTGATTTTATTGAAATACTCTTCCCTTTTGTAGTTTCCGTACATTACTCCGATCTTTATCGGGCCAATAATTGACATATAGCCAGCACCAACACCAATACCTGTAAGAAGGGAAAACCCGGCACTACGATTTGCTTCCTGTGCAGCTGCAATATTTGCCATGAAATTCAAATGAAAGTTCTCAAACAGTTCCATATCGAGATTAGTCCTGAACACTGCCAGTTTCTTTACAGGAATTTCATTCGGCTGGAAGCCAACCATAGGAATGGACCTTTTATATACTGATTCAATACCTCCGAGAAGATAAAAATTGTTTTGTGCTGAAACCGAATCAGATTTAGTGATATATAAGATATCTCCTCCTATTGAAAATGTCAATCTCGCGGAAGTTGAGAAATAATGATCAATCGATCCATGGAGAGTATAGAATCTGTCAAATGAAAACTCTCCCTGATTATTCAGTCTAAAGTCAGATTTAGAAGAATCAGTTTTTAGTTCTGCGGACTGCAGTTTTGAAGTACTTACGGAAAAGTCTAAAATTGTTCCCCTATGCGGGAAATGTTTATTGTCAATACTATTAATCTGATAATTATAGGTTGCGGTCAGGTAATTATATGAAAAGTTTTTTAAATGAGCATCGGAAATATAATGTAACAACAGATTCAGGTTTTCATAGTTTGCTGAGATGCTCATCATATTATTAAGCCCTATTCTCTTGTTTATTGAGAGCCCCGGCGTGAAATTTCTGCTGACAACTTCCCCCTTTTCATTTCTTAATTCCAAGAGTGGGAGCATGACATTATCGGAAGATAAATTCGCTGATAATCCGTATATCTGATTTCTGTCAATAAACTGCTGGTAGTTTAGATCAACTCTGTAATACTGTCCGATACGCGACTCTAAATTAATTACGGACCTTTGAGTTAAAAGGTTTTTTATTGACATCTCAAATATAAGTCCGGATTGAAGGGCATTGTCATAGTGAACAGATCCATAAAGCATTGCTGCCGGTTTTTCGATACAATCGATAACCAGTATTAGAGAATCATTCCGGGAAAGGACTCTGTATTTCACTTTGTCGAACCATGCTTTCCCATACAGCAATTCAATCCCGTCAGTAAGAAGTTTTCTGTCTACTTCTTTTCCGGGTTTGATATCCAGAACACCTAGTATTTGTTCTTTGGAGTAGCTTTTATTACCGGTAATTTCAATCTTTTTGAATGTATACGTTTTTTCCCCGAGTATAGACACTATCGGTTTTTGTGCTCCGATGTGGTTAAGAGAGTCTGCAAGTTTTCGGAAATATTCTTTATATGGAAGTGCAGCCTCATAACCCCGGTTGATAAGTGAGTCAACATTGTCAAATTGAAATATTGAAAGTTTATTCATATTCGGTTTGATAAGCACATCAACCTTTTTTTTCTCCTCTTCAAAATCAGTCAGGCTACGGAACATGGCAATCTGTTCCATTATTCCCGAGACGGACTGAAGTTTGTCTTCTTTATACCCGTTGAAGCCAACATATGAGCCTATTAAAATATCAGCTCCCATATCTTTGGCTTCACTGGCAGCAAAGTTTCTGATTAGCCCTCCATCTAACAGAAGAAGAGAATCAATCTTAAGGGGCGTAAAAATTGATGGCACTGAAAAACTTGCTCTTATTGCATCAGGAAGGTACCCTGATTTAAGGTCAATTATTTTATAGTTTATGATATCAGTAGCAACACATAAAAAAGGGATCGGCAGCTTTGAGAAGTCATTAATATCTGCAGCTGGCCACGCAAAAAAGCTAAGCATGTTTTCAGCCTGCTGTCCGTTTATGAGGCCCGATGGGAGCACGACTTTCCGTAAAGAAAGAGGTAGTGAGACTGCGCTATTGGAAAAATGTTCTTTTTCAAGGAAAATCACTTTGTTCAGAGGAATATTATTTGAGAGGATAAATTTCCAGTTTATGCTTTTTAATATTTTCTGTAAGCTGTCAGCTGAATATCCTAATGAATACATACCCCCGATAATGCTTCCCATGCTGACACCTGTTATAAGGTCGGGCCGTAACCCCGCTTCCTCCATGACTTTAATAACTCCAAGATGAGCTATTCCATGTGCACCACCCCCGCTAAGGACCAACCCTATACGTGGTCTGACCTGAACATTCTGAGCATTAATATTTATAATGTTGCAAAATAAAAACAGGAAGGAAAGGCAATTTATTAATATTAGTTTTTGCAGAGATTGTGAGAATGAGAGGTAATAGGTGTTCATATATAGCATCTTAGAATGCTGCTGATTAATAGCACATTTCTTTGCAAGATAGTTATTTTAAGTAATTTAGCAGTGTGAAAACTCAACATTTTTTCGATAACAGATGGCTCCCTACCACTAAAAAAGAGGTCGATTTACTCGGGTGGGAGGAAATAGATGTAATAATTTTCAGTGGCGATGCTTATGTTGATCACCCTTCATTCGGACCGGCAGTTATAGGAAGAGTAATTGAGGATGAGGGATTTCGTGTCGCTGTAATAGCGCAGCCAAACTGGAAGGACGATTTAAGGGATTTTCGCAAACTGGGTAAACCGAAATACTTTTTTGGTGTAACTGCAGGAAACATGGATTCGATGGTCAACCATTATACTGCTTTGCGCCGGCTGAGATCCGATGATGCGTATACTCCAGGAGGTAAAGCCGGCTTCAGACCCGATTATCCGACAATTGTTTATACCAAAATTCTAAAGGAGATATTCCCGGATGTTCCTGTAGTGATAGGAGGTATAGAAGCTTCAATGAGAAGGTTGACGCACTATGATTACTGGAAAGACAAACTTGAACCTTCAATACTGATTGGCAGTGGAGCCGACATGCTTATTTACGGTATGGGTGAACAACCTGTCAGGGAGCTTTTAAAGCTATTATCCAAGGGAATTCCATTTTCATCCTTGAAAACTATACGCCAGACATCAATCGTTATAAAAAATGATGAACAATTACCGGTACAGAAAAAATGGAAAGATATCTCACTTCATTCTTTTGAGAAATGTCTGAAGGATAAAAAACTGTTTGCAGAAAATTTTATAATGTTTGAAAAGGTATCAAATAAATCAGAATCTGCCAGACTTAGTGAAGCAACGGGTGATTTAAAAGTGATTATCAATCCTCCATTTTCCCCAATGAATGAGGCAGATGCTGACCGCACATTTGATTTACCCTATATGTATCTACCTCATCCCCATTACAATAAGAAGGAAGATATCCCGGCTTATGAAATGATAAAATATTCAGTGAATATTCACCGGGGTTGTTTTGGAGGATGCAGTTTCTGTGCTATAGCTGCACACCAGGGGAAACAAATAGTAAGCAGATCAGAAAGGTCAATAATAAAAGAGATAGAGAAGATTATCGAATTACCTGGTTTTAAAGGTTATCTCTCTGATCTGGGAGGACCATCGGCTAATATGTACAGGATGAAAGGCAAAGATATGAAATTATGCAAGGTTTGCTCAAGACCCTCATGCATATGGCCCGCAATTTGTAAGAATCTGAATACCAACCATAAAGAGCTGACTGACCTCTACAGAAAGGTAGATAGTTTAGAAGGGATTAAAAAGTCATTCATAGGAAGTGGAATCCGATATGATTTATTGTTTCCTGAATGGAACAAAAGCGCCGGCAGAGACGAAGGTGAATATCTTGAAGAGCTGATCACAAACCATGTCTCAGGAAGGTTAAAAGTAGCTCCTGAGCACACTTCACCACATGTTTTATCATCGATGCGAAAGGTTCCGTTCGAACTGTTCAGAAAACTTAAAAAACGTTTTGATAATATCAGGCTTAAGAATGATCTTAAATATGAGTTGATTCCATATTTCATCTCAGCCCATCCGGGATGTACGGATGCCGACATGAAGGACCTTGCGGCAGAGGTGAAAAGTCTGGGCATAAAACCCGAGCAGGTTCAGGATTTTACACCGACTCCTATGACGCTGTCAACCTTGATGTATTATACAGGAATTGATCCATATTCAGGCAAAAAGGTTTTTGTGGCCAGGAATATAGAAGAAAAACGGAGGCAAAAGGAATATTTCTTCTGGTATAATAAAAATCCGAGAACCATTAACCGAAAAGTACATTAAGGATACCCGATGGTGTAGGAACGTTGCATGCAACGTCCCTACACAGCTACCAGGTAGTTGACGGATTTGTTTGCTGATACCGCATAATCAATTTCACTCCTTGTTGATGCCCCGATATAACTATCCGCATTTATAACAAAAATTTCATCAGCGAGATCGATCTTCCTTTTATTCATATTCCTTAAGAATGTTCTTAACATCGTCAGGAGCAACCCTGCCATAGGTTTTATCACCGACCAGCACAACCGGTGCAAGACCACATGCACCAACGCATCTCAGGGTGGATAATGAAAACTTATTATCTTTTGTCGATTCTCCAACCTGAATTGCAAGCTCTTTCTTGAATTCATCAAGAACTTTTTCAGCGCCTCTGACATAACATGCTGTTCCAAGACATATGCTTATCGGATGTTTGCCTTTTGGAGTCATTGTGAAAAATGAGTAGAATGTAACTACTCCATAGATCTTGGCTACCGGCATGTTGAGACCATCAGAAATGACCTCCTGGACTTCTGCCGGAAGGTAACCAAAGTGTTCCTGGCATGTATGAAGAACGTTTATAAGCTCTTGGGGATCATTATTAAAAGTAGTACATACTCCTTTTATAAAGTCCACATCTTCTTTTCTTAATTCAATTTTTATATGAGACATAACCGTGAATTTTATTATTGTCGAATATTATATTACTATTTTTTAATCATGATCTTCTTCTTTTTATCAAAATAATGAGTATGAAGCAGCTGGTGAGCTTTTTCACTGCCTGGTTTACCCAGAAATTCATCATAAAGTTTTATAATGAACGGATTTTCATGAGATTTCCTGAGTGGTTTATTCCTGTCTTCTGCGTAAAGCGCTGCTGCCCTGGCTTTGATAATTTCAGAATTGCCATGATGCAATGGTTGTCCGCCACCACCGATACATCCTCCCGGACAAGCCATAACTTCAATTGCGTGAAATTTCGATTTTCCTGATCTCACATCGTTCAGAAGCTTTCTTGCATTGCCAAGCCCATGGGCAATCCCGATATTCAAAGGAAGACCATCAAAATCTATTATTGCTGAACGGACACCTTCCATGCCTCTGAGTTCGGTAAAATCAATTCTTTCCAGTTTTTTCCCGGTATAAAGTTCGTAAGCAGTACGGCAGGCTGCCTCAATAACGCCACCGGTAGTACCAAAAATTACACCGGCTCCGGTCGATTCTCCCAATGGGTTATCAAACTCTTCATCATGAAGGTTTTTTATATCGATATTTGCCTGCTTGATAAATGAAGCGAGTTCCCTTGTTGAAATTGAAAAATCAACATCGGGATTTCCATCTACCGAGAACTCATCCCTCTGACATTCATATTTCTTAGCAAGACATGGCATTATTGAAACCACAACCATATCCTTGCGATTTACACCGATCTTGTCAGCAAAGTATGTTTTAGCGATTGATCCAAACATTTGCTGTGGTGATTTAGCAGATGATGGTACATCCTTAAGATCGGGAAAATATTCTTCAAAGAAATTAACCCAGCCTGGGCAGCAGGATGTTAGTATTGGTATCTTTGCAGTCGTATCTCCCTTAAGGTGCCTGCTCAGTCTGTCGAGAAGTTCAGTACCCTCTTCCATAATAGTGAGATCGGCAGCAAAATCCGTATCAAATACATAATCAAAGCCTAAAGCTCTAAGGGCTGCAGTCATTTTGCCAGTAACAAGCGTTCCAGGTGCAAGTCCGAACTCTTCTCCCAGGGCAGCACGGACAGCAGGTGCAGTTTGTACCACAACAGTTTTTGTAGGATCTACAAGTGCTCTGAGTACCTGTGGAACATGGTTAACCTCTGTGAGAGCACCTGTTGGACAAACGGATACGCACTGTCCGCAATATGTGCATGTTGAATGTTCGAGATTCTGCTCAAATGCCGGAGCGACAGTAGCCATAAAGCCTCTGTTAACAGCCGATATTGCGCCAACAGTCTGAACATCATTGCACATCATTTCGCAACGGCGGCACATGATACATTTGTCAAGGTTTCGTATGATAGAAGGTGATGTATCCATCCTAAAGGTAGACACTGATGCATACTCAGCTCCTGGTATATCCTTGATTCCGAGCCGGTGAGCCATGTCCTGAAGTTCACAATTACCTGATTTAGAACATACAAGACAGTCTTTAGGGTGGTTGGAAAGGATAAATTCCATAACAGTTCTTCTCGCATTCAGAACCCTTGGGGTATGTGTTTTGACAACCATCCCGGATTCACACTTTGTTGAACATGTCGGAGCCAGGGTTCTTCTTCCAGAAACCTCGGCAACACAAATCCTGCAACCTGCCGGTTTGTTCTCGATGTTCATATCATGCAATTCCATGTAACAAAGTGTAGGGATATCAATTCCCAGCTCCTTTGCTGCTTTATATATTGTAGTACCTCTTGGTACATCAATCTCTTTATTATCAATAGTAAGCTTTATTGTTTCCATTATTATTTTGATTATCTGATAAATATTGCATCAAACTTACATTTCTCCATACACGCACCACATTTTATGCAGATAGAAGGATCAATATGATGAACCTCTTTTCTCTCGCCTGAGATAGCATTTACAGGACAAACCCTTGCACATGCGGTACAACCCACACAATTTTCAGCATTAATAACGTATTCCATGAGGCTTTTACACTGACCTGCCGGGCACTTTTTGTCTGTTACGTGTGCAACATATTCATCATAGTAGTTTTCCATCATTGAAAGGACAGGATTTGGAGAAGTCTGTCCAAGACCACAAAGAGCTGTATCTTTAATAACCAAACTCATATTCTTCAGTCTGTCAAGATCTTTGAGAGAACCTTTACCTTCACAAATCTGGCCTAGAAGTTCATGCAAACGTTTGTTTCCGATTCGGCACGGGGCACATTTCCCACATGATTCCTCCACAGTAAATTGAAGGAAGAATTTTGCCATCGAAACCATGCAATCATCTTCATCGAGAATAATCATAGCTCCTGAACCCATTATTGATCCTGCTGCTATAAGGTTATCGAAATCAATAGGAATATCGAGATGTTTTTCGGAAAGGCAACCGCCTGATGGTCCGCCAGTTTGAATGCCCTTGAATTTTTTGCCATTTCTTATACCTCCTCCGATCTCAAATATTACTTCTCTGAGTGTAGTTCCCATCGGCACTTCAATGAGTCCGACATTATTGATCTTGCCTGCAAGGGCAAATACCTTGGTGCCTTTTGACTTTTCAGTGCCTATACTTGCAAACCATTTTGCGCCTTTTAGGATAATAGCAGGAATGGCAGCAAAGGTTTCAACATTGTTAACATTTGTAGGTTTACCGTTATACCCGGCTTCAGCAGGGAAAGGTGGTTTAACAGTAGGCTCTCCACGGAGTCCTTCCATTGAATGAATCAAAGCTGTCTCCTCACCGCATACAAAAGCGCCTGCGCCATACCGGAGATTAATATCAAAATTAAAACCTGTACCAAAAATATTATTGCCAAGCAATCCATATTCTCTGGCCTGGTTTATAGCAATTTTTAGTCTTTCAATGGCAAGTGGGTATTCGGCACGGATATATATCAATCCGTTGCTTGCCCCGATACTGTAACCGCAAATTGCCATAGCCTCAAGAACTGAATGAGGGTCACCTTCCAGAACCGAACGGTCCATAAATGCACCAGGGTCACCTTCATCGGCATTACATACAACATATTTCTCATCAGCCTGGTTTTTCCTGGCAAGTTCCCACTTGAGACCTGTCGAGAAACCTGCACCGCCACGACCTCTCTGACCTGAAGCTTTAACCTCTTTAATAACTTCTTCAGGTGTCATTTCAGTCAATACCTTCCCCAACGCCTGATAACCCTCACGGACGAGGTATTCATCAATATTCTCAGGGTTAATAAAACCACAATTCCGAAGAACTACCCTGAGCTGTTTTTTGAAAAAACCCATATGTTTTGAATCGGATATTGATTCTTTGGTGACGGGATCTTTGTATAACAGTCTGATAACTTTTCTTCCTTTGATTATGTGTTCTTCTACAATTGTCTGTGCATCTTCAGGTTTAACCCCAACATATATTGTATTGTCAGGCATTACTTTCACAATCGGTCCTTTTTCGCAAAAGCCAAAACAACCTGTCATAATAACCTGGACAGAATCCATCAGACCCTTTGCTTCGAGTTCATCTCTTAAATTACAGACAATAGCATCGCTTTCTGAGGCATGACAACTTGTGCCACCGCAAACCAGAAGATGCATACTGTATTTTGACATACTTTTTCCTCCTTATTCTTTTAAGTCTATAGTTTGATAATTAACAGGGATGATACCATCTACCAGTTCTCCTGTTTTTATGTATTTCTCGATGATCTGGTCCGCCCTTTTCAGGTCAACAAAACCAAATACTACCGGGTCCTGTCCCGGAAGTTTAACTTCAATTGTCGGTTCTGCATAACAGTATCCCATGCAGCCAGTCTGAGTTACAACAGCTGCAACATTTCTCCTGTCAAGCTGTTCCATAAAAAACTCCATAATAGCTTTGGCTCCGGATGCTATGCCGCAAGTTGCCATAGCAACTTTCACCTGAACAATTTTCTCAGGATCAATGGCTTTAACCCGGATGTCCAATCCGCTCTTTAATTCTTCGCGTTTCTTCTTCAGATCCGCGAGTGATGTGATTTTTGACATTCTTTTATCTGTTAAGTTAAATCTGCATAAGTGTTATTCATTTCTTATTTATGCACGCCTAAATTTATTCAAATTTTTCTATTAAAAACTGCTGATGTATTCAGTATTAAAGATTATAATAATCCAGGAACAAAGATAATCAATTAGTGTGAATAATATAACATTGTGAATGAAATAACACAAACTTATATTTGTTCTAAATAGTAAAGTGAAACAAGACTATTGAATAGTGTTGTTAATTTTAAAATACAAGACCGCTTATATCTGTGATTGGGAAGTGAGGAATAATCTCCCTATCGAATAACAATGTTATTTAACAGAACATTACGAATCCTCTGCCAGCTTAAGAAATGAGAAGCCTTCTGACATAATAATTAATTTGATTAATTATCTCAATACTGCATTTCCCAGCAACACTCTTCCGCTTTTCCAGAATCCCCTGAAATATGGATCATCGGTTATATATATAACTTCCCCTGAACCTATTTTTTCTGTACCAATAACCAGGGTATTCTTTATTTTATCCTTGTATTTAAATCCTGCAAACCCGGAAACAGGCTCTTTGTCAAGAATATAACCGATATTATTGCCCGTAGCCAGAAAAGGACAAACTGGAGAATGTTTCATGATAAACCATTCTTTCCCCATACCAAAGACATACGGATCCGTTTCATCAAGTTTAACTTTATAAATACTTCCGGCGGAACGCTCAGAAAGAGTGTATCTTTTTTCATTCTCAAATTCAAATTTTTTAAGAAGTGTGGAATCATCACTTTTTATTTTCTTCTCGGTAAGTTTCTGTTCTGCACTCCTGGTTTCTATTGCTTTAGCCAGAGCTGTGGTTTTTTCACTGGCAAAAACAGAGATAGCGTTTTCGATAGCGATAACCCTTCCTCCTCTTTTAACGTAATCAATGATTGTGTCTTTAAGTTTGGAATAGTCGCCTGTTGTTAGTATAAGTATTTCATAATCCTTAAAATCAATATGCTTTGTAATATCGGTATTTATTAATGTCAAGGGATAATTCAGATCTTTTTCAAAGAAATACCATATTTCTCCCACTGAACTTGACGATGTGCCGTCACCACAAAGCAATGCAACAGATTTCTTTTTCGCCAGTGGAGTATATTCTGAACCAAAATCTTTCCCGCTGTCAACTAATCCGGTCATAGTTGGTATCAGTTTTACCTGACATTCATTGGCAGCATTTATCACTGTTTTATCAAATTCAGCTTCAATGTCTTTGTTGTCGCCCCGGGCAACTATAAGACTTCCTCTGTTGAAATTGTTCCCGTTCAAGACAAACGGTTTCAATGAATACCGCAACTTGATATTTTTGTTATAGAGAGCTGCCATAAACTTCAATTCATCAAATCCGTAAAAGTCAGCCACATACGCATAAGGTTTAGGACTACTTATTTCATTGACAATTTTCTTACGGTCAATTTTTGCAGTATCAGGAGAGATCTTGTCAGGAATGGCAAAAGATTTCAGATTGTAGACATAAGGAAGAGCCCAGGCAGTAATATCATAAGTAAGAGAATCAGAAATTTTGCTGTTGGGTTCAAATAATGCCTGAACAAAGTGAGACTGGGGCTGATAAGCGCTTATAAGAATGTCTCCTTTTTCAATTGTGACTTCACCGTCTTTATTTGCGCAGTAGTCGAATCCCTTAAATTTTTTACCGATATTTCCGGCATAGCTGTATCTTATCTGGTTTCTGTCAAAAAGCATGAGAAGGTTATTAATATTTGATTTCTCGTTAGATCCTTTTATGATCACAGATTTATATCGGAACTGCGGGTTTTTCATACTCTCATCAAAGTATTTGTTATACTCCGAAAGCAGTTTTTCCCTGTTATCATACGATACTTTTATTGCAGCCATCGAGGCTGTGAAATGGCCATCTATTCTGTCTTTCAATGTAAGAGTGTCGCCTGATTCAAGCTTATATGCCAGACCTGAAGGGCCACCGCCACCTTGCTCAAAAGTAAACCCAATGGCTCCATTTAGAATAGGCCATGTGTCACCATAACTGGGATAGAAGAGGTCGAAGCTTTCTTTGGTAAAATAAAGCCTGAATTTATCATTGAAAAGAGAGGAGGTACCATTGCCCATAAGTTTATGGAACTCATGCTGCCATGGAGTGATTACAGTATTCCATGGATCGGCTGCGGGGGCAAAAAAGAAGGTAGATTCAACTCCCATCTCATGGAAATCAGCATGAACCTGAGGCATGAACTGGTTATAAAGAATCAGCCTCTGCTGTGTCTCTGCCTGAGTTTGCCAGGTCCAGTCGCGATTAAGGTCAAACATATAATGATTCGTACGTGCTCCCGGCCAGCCCTGATTGTGTTCCCATGATTTTCTGTCGGGGTTTGTAATACTATTCATGGTATTCCGGTACCTGTTTGTATAGAGATCATGTCCATCGGGATTCTGGCATGGATCGATGACAATAATACAACTTTTAAGATAGTCTGTAACTCCGGGATATGAGCCGCTCACTAGTGTATAAAGGGTTTTCATGGCAGCTTCCATTCCTACTGCTTCATTTCCATGGACATTATAAGCAAGCCAGATGAACGGAATCTGTTTTCCGGTAAATTCACCCTTTAATAAACCGGTCTTTATCAGATTGTTCTTCCTGTATTCTTCAAGATTGGCAAGGTTTTCTTCACTTGAAACAAAACAGACTCCCAATATACGACCTTCATTGGTTGTGCCATATTCGCGATATTTTGCCATTGGCGAGATACTTGCGATATATTTGAAATAATCAACAGCCCTGTATTGGTAAGTGAATTGTGTGCCCAATTCGTATCCAAGAAATTCACCGGGTGATTTTATTGACTGGGCCCGGACTGTGCAAATAATCATTACGGATGCAATAGCAACCAGAAAGGTCTTTTTCATTTTGGCAGGATTTGTTTCAGGGGGTTAAATATAATCTTTTTTCAAATTCTCTTAACAATATTTCAATCTGTTTTTAAACAGGTTATTATACATGAAAATATGAATCCAGCCTTTTCCCCTTCTTCATCCTGTAATGCACAAAGAGCAGGACAAGAGCTATCGGAAGAATTGATACTGCAACAATTGCCGACCATCTGATATCCACTTCGCCGGAAATATATTTATCAATGAAAACTTCGGAAACTATACAAAATCCGGAAAGCACAAGAAATGCGATTGCAAGTATATTAAATCCTCTGAAATGAGCAACTTTCCAAAGAAGGCTAATAATAATGACTGCAATAAACAGGGCAATTGTAACAGGCAGGGCAATACCATAGAACCAGTTAACCGGAGAGGAAAAGAGGTTAAATAAAAACAGCATAGTCAGCATGCTGACAAGAAGTCCCGGAACAATTAAAAAATATTTTCTGAATGCTAACAGGATCAATGTGAGACAAATCCATGATGCCAGGATTGAAGTGTCAGCGTAAAGTGACCATGAAAGATTTTTATGAATAACAAGATCAACTATTGTACAGACTACTATCCCCGAGAAAGTTATTATACCAGACAGTTCCCATATGTGTCTTCTGGTTTCTTTTTTATGTAACAGAATAATGTCAGAAGGGTAATGTTCTGACTTATCCATGATTTCAGTGATATTCTCTTTTCCTACTGGAAATCCGCAAAGAGGGCAGGAACTTACATCCTCTTCCAATTCAACTCCGCAGTTGATGCAATAGCTCATTATCCGTTTATTTAATTGTTAGTCAGTATTTTAACTGGTATCCCTGATTCAGTAAGATATTTTAAAAAATGCATTTCAAAGCTGGTTGATCTTGAAATATTACCAAAATCCAATCTCAGCTGGTTTCTGAAAGTCACCATAGCGCAACTTATCTTAACATGAGTATTAGGAGGAGTTGGAACCACTTCAAAGGCGTCAATCAGATCTTCCATCTCTTCAGGCAGCTTAACCCTGCCAAGGTTAGTCAGAATTCCGGAGCACTGATTCGATCCAAGCCTTTTGTAAACAGCAGATATAGCTATGCATTTAATAAAAAGTGGAAGCAACCTTACGAACGGACTTTTTTCATGTCCCACATTTTGCGACAAAAACCTTGTAATCTGTTTAACATCCGCTCCGGTCTGCAGCTGATATGTAACAATCTTAAGAATCTCATCAAATGAGTAGACTCCGAGTCTCAGATCAATTTCAGGAAGTACAAAGAGGGAAAAGTTGCGCATGGTTTTGCTTGGAAACTTTTTCCTCAGGTTTACCGGGACTTCAATTCGCAGAACCCCTCTTTTTTGTTTTTTTACTTTTTCTTTCTCTTCAAGGTAAATCATTTGAAGAGTGAACAGGTAAACTGAAACCATATATTCTGTAACAGATACATTATGGCTACCTGCAACTTCAAGAAGTTTATCCAGAGTAATTTGTGAACGGATTATTTTCAATCGTGGTTTTCCATCCAGACTGAATGGGAGATGCCATGCTTTCGTAAGTTTTCCTGGAGGCGGTATTCTTTTCCTGAAAAACCTTTTATACCCGTCTTCTATCTCCTCTTCGGATATCGGGCTCTCAGGTAATATAATCTCTTCATCGGACCGGATATTGTTTCCATTTAGTCTGAAATAAGTAAATAAGAGCGACTTCAGATATTCGAAGGCACCGCCTCCATCAGTGAGGATGTGTATAAATTCAACGGATATTCTGTTTCCTTTAACCAAAATCCTGTAAAGCGGTTCATTTTTCCTTTTGACTGCAAATGCAGTACAGGGTATTTTTTCCTCGGTCAGAATTCGTGGAAGCTGGTGATTATATTCGAGATAGTACCAGAACAATCCACTTCCGAGCGATACACTAAAGTAGGGAAAACGTCGGGAGGTAATCTCAACAGCCTCTTTGATCGCAGTAAATTTTATTGGTTTTTTCAGAAATGCAGTTATCCTGAATACAGATGTCAGCTCTCCCGACATAATCGCAGGAAACAGCTTTGCTGCATTATCAAGTTTTAACCATCCGATTTCCTTAACAGCGTTTGTATTTAAACCCTCTCCCTTCATTTAATTATGTAAAAATACTAAAAGTTAATCAATTTCAGGGTTGGAGATCGCATGGTCAGGATTAATTCATATTAAAAATTCATATTTTTGTTTTTCTGTATTTGAATATTCACATTTAAATATAATAATCATGAGAAGATTATGCTTCTTAAACCTTTTAGTCTTCCTTCTTCTTTCAGCGACGATTCCCGTAAATACTGCAGGTGCACAAATGCCTCAGCGTGGCGCCAATCAGGTTGCCATAATTGGATGGACAGATGATTCACATTATCAGATACGGAATTTTGATTCGGATAAAAAACTTGTAATTCAGAGCGTTGATATAAAAACCGGGAAAGGAGTTGTAATCCCATCAATTGAATCCGAACGGGATATATTAATAGAGGCACTACCTGTGGGAGTCTCATTAAGTATGAATGATGTGATAAGCCCGGATAAAAAAAGCGTTGTTATCCTAAAAGATAATGATCTGTTCTTTTTTACTATCGGTGATAAAGAATTGAAAAGGTTGACCAACGATAAAATCCCTGAAGTTAATGCGCGTTTTTCACCTGACGGGAAGAAAATAGCTTATACAAAAAACAAGGATCTGTATGTATATGATCTTACAGATAAAAAAGAAACAAGACTAACTTTTGATGCTTCAGACAAAATATATAACGGCTATTGTTCCTGGGTTTATATGGAGGAGATACTTGAGAGGTCAAGCCATTATGCTGCATTCTGGTGGTCGCCTGACGGGAATAAAATAGCTTATTTACGAACTGATGAGACCGATGTCCCGGTTTTCACACTGAACAGGTTAGATGAACCCGATGGAATTCATGGACTTATTGAAGCTACTCCTTATCCTAAACCGGGAGATCCAAATCCAAAAGTGAAGATGGGGATAGCAGATATTGCAACCGCCAAAACCACATGGGTAAAAACCGATTATAATGTTGACCAGTACATTGCCTGGCCATTCTGGACACCCGACAGCAAAAAACTTGCTATACAGATAATTAATCGCGATCAGAATGTTTTGATCATCATCCTGGCCGATCCGTCGACAGGTGATTATACACAGATTTACAATGAAAACAGTAAAACCTGGGTGGAGTTTCATGAAGATATTTATGTGATGAAAAACGGATCTGGCTTTATAATCAGAAATTGCCAGAATGATTGGGAAAACCTCTATTATTATGCGTGGGATGGAAAACTTATTGCCCCACTTACAAATTTTAATTTCAGGGTGACAAGTATTGACAGGGTGGATGAAGATGCGAAAGTGGTATATTTTTATGCAACCGGTACTGAATCAACTGACATTCATGCATTCAGAGTCGGACTAGATGGTAAAAATTTGTTGCAGATAACTTCAGGGGAAGGTACTCATAATGTAAGTATTTCACCAAAAGGAACTTATTTTATTGATACATGGAACAATATAACAAGTACCGGATCGATTATTTCATATAATAAAAGCGGGAAGAAGATAAATGAGATATATAGATTTGAACAACCGGTATATGACCCTTCAAAAAATTCTAAGCCGGAAATGATAAAGATCATAACATCCGATGGACTCTTCAACATGCCGGCAATTATAACTTATCCTCTTAATTTTGATCCATCAAAAAAATATCCGGTAATTTTTACAATATATGGAGGTCCGGATTTCAAAAATGTCAGCAACAGATGGCAGGGAAATAACCCTTCATGGTATTCACAGAATGGGATAATAACATTTACAGTCGACCATCGCGGTTCCGGCCACTTTGGGAAAAAAGGTCTCGATTATCTCTATCGTTCTCTGGGTAAATGGGAAATCCTTGATTATGAAGACGCTGTTAAATGGTTGTGTACAAAACCTTATATTGATTCTGCACGAATAGGCATTACCGGTAGCTCGTACGGAGGTTATATGACCTGCTTGGCTCTGACAAAAGGCGCTGATTTCTGGACACACGGTTTCGCCGGATCGTCAGTGACTGACTGGCGTCTTTATGATGATATATATACGGAACGATATATGGATACACCTAAAGATAATCCTGAAGGGTATAAAGATGGTTCGGTTATGACTTATGTTAAAAACTACAAGGGTAAATTATACCTGACTCATGGCGATATGGATGACAATGTTCACATGCAGAATTCAATATACCTGATTTCCAAACTTGAAGACGAGGGTAAGATATTTGAATTCATGCTATATCCCGAAGGACGTCATTGGTGGGGAGGGGCAAAAGCCGCTCATTCAAAAAATGAAGCAAATAACTTCTGGTTAAGAAATTTTTTCAGAAAATAGAATTTGATAACCCTTTGTGTACCTTAGTGATGCTCTTCGTGATCCTTTATGGTAAAAAATCCTTTAACCACAAAGTAACACAAAGGAATACACCAAGTAATACTAAGGGAAAATTAGTAATTGAACCATAACAAACTAGTCTGTCTATATGAATTTTCTTCGCTATTTTTCCCTGAATATCTTTCTGTTCCTAACTATTATTGCAGGAGGTCAGAATGATCCTGTTGTTGATAAAATAATTGGCCTTGGCAAAACTGATAATAAGGTCATGGAGCACATAGATTATCTTACTAACCGGTTTGGTGATCGCCTGACAGGTTCCGATGGCTTTTACAGCGCCTGCACATGGGCGGTTAGTACGATGAGGTCGTGGGGTATGATTGCTGAAATGCAGGAAGCCGGTGAAATGGCTGTTGGTTTTAACAGGGGACCATGGTTTGGGAAGATGATTATCCCCAAAGAGATAGCTTTGGATTTTGGAACTCCCTCCTATACTTCCGGAACAAAAGGTTGTCAGAAAGGACATGTTATTCTCTCACCCGCGACTGTTGCGGAATTCCAGACAGTGAAGGATAGTATAAAAGGAGCATGGGTATTGATTGATGGAGTTAATACAGGATGGCCCCGTGATCGCGGAGGTGAAACCGAACTTATACGGTTGATCCGTGAAGCAGGCGCCCTGGGTACTATTCAGCTTTCAACCTTTCCTATCAGGTTATTATACCATAAAGTTGATTCCTGGGAAAATCTTCCTACCTTACCTGATATCAAACTCATTGATAAACAATATAATGAGATAAAAGAGCTGCTATCTAAAGGAGAAAGGGTTATATTGGAATTTGACATAAGAAACTATTTCAGACCAGGCCCGATCAAATATCATAATGTGATAGGTTGGATTCCGGGTACAGAATATCCTGATGAATATGTTATACTTGGAGGGCATCTTGATGGATTTGATGGAGCCTCCGGTGCAATCGATAATGCTTCAGGAGCCACCGTGGCAATGGAGGCAGCAAGGCTTATACTTACTGCAGGTGGCAGGCCCAAACGTACTATCATGGTACATTTATGGGCCGGCGAAGAGTATGGCCTTCTTGGTTCAGCTGCATGGGTAAAACAAAACCCAGATAAACTACCGCGAATATCTGCTGTTTTTAATCGCGACGGAGGAACCAACTGCATTTCCGGATTAAGTGTTCCAAAGGCAATGATGGCTGATTTTCAACAGGTTATTAAACCAGTACTGGGTTTGAACCAAAAATATCCATTTGAACTGACAGAAAGGAGCAAACCTCTGAGAAAAGGTGGGAGAGGGGGAACAGACACCTTTTCATTTTTACAGAAAGATGTGCCTGCATTCGGATTCAGCACAAAAGGTGAGCATCAATATGGCCGTACATGGCATACAACCCTCGATACCTATAATGAGATAATTCCTGCTTATGAGGAATATTCATCTTTAGTAACAGCAGTAGTCGCTTATGGTATTGCAAATCTTGATCATCAGCTTTCCAAGGAGGGGAACATTATGCCCGATGGAATTTATGCTGATTTCAATACTAATAAAGGAAGGATCTCAGTCTTGCTTGACTATAAAAAGGCGCCAATGACTGTGGCTAACTTTGTTGGACTTGCTGAAGGAACCATTACAAATGCTACCTATCCTTTAGGGATCCCATTTTATAAAGGATCAATTTGGCACAGGGTAGTGAAAGGGCATGTAATTCAGGGCGGGGAACCGTCAACGGTGAAAGACCCGGCAAATACAGATGTTAATTCGACAGGATATGAGATCCCAAATGAGATCAGCGATCTGAGCCATAATAAAGCGGGGATGATAGGTATGGCAAACTCAGGCCCGAATACAAATACATGTGAGTACTATATAACCCTTGCCGATAGATCATATCTCGATGGTAACTACACCCTTTTCGGAGAAGTTGTGGATGGTATGGACGTAGTGAATAAGATAGTTCAGGGCGATACAACAATCTCCATCACGATTGTAAGAGCAGGACCCGAAGCTGAGAAGTTTGTTGTGAACGATGGCATGTTTAAAGAACTCCTGGATACACAATGGGAAAAAGTTAATTTTGAAAAGGAAGCTGGAAAATCACGGGAAGAGAAATTCATTGCTGATAACTATCCCGGACTGCAAACCTTAAGTGACGGTCTGAGATATAAGGTATTGGTGCCTGGGAAAGGTAACAAACCCAAAGACGGATCAGTACTCAGTATAAAATACAGTGGGAAATTAATAACAGGTATAAGTTTTGTAAGTTCAGCGGACCAGGGAAAACCAATGCCCGGATCAAAACCTGTTGCTTTTTCTCATCCCATGGGGAAAGATGAATTAATAAAAGGTTTGAATGAGGCCATACAGGACATGAAAACCGGGGAGAAAAGACTTCTCGTTGTGCCATCTGATCTGGCTTATGGGATAGATTCGGGGTATTATGGAAAAGAGATTCCCGGTCAGAAAAGGTTCGTAATATCACCTGGTGAAACGCTAATACTTGAAGTTACTTTGATTAAGATCAGACCCTGAATCCTCATTTTTAAAATTATTTGGGTGGGGGATAAGCTATTGTTTATTATATTGGTAATAATTTCTGTTTTAAACTTTAGGCACTCAAAACTCCAAACTTCAAACTTATGATATTAGGTATCCTCAAAGAGATGGGAAATGAAAACAGGGTAGCTATCCTTCCTCCTGAAGTTATTGTCCTTAAAAACATGGGTATTGATGTATTGGTAGAGAATAATGCCGGTGAACGGGCTTTTGCTTCAGACTCGGTTTACATGAATGCCGGAGCCCGGTTGGCTGAACGCAAGGATGTTATTTCTGAAGCTGAAATGTTGCTTTCTATTAATCCTCCGGTCGACGAAGATATTACCTCTTTTAAGGAAGGGCAGGTATTGTGCTCTGTTCTTAATCCTGTTGTGAACAGTAACTGGCTCGAAAAAGCGCGCCTTCAGGGTTTATCTGTTCTGGCTCTTGACCTGATTCCCAGAACTACGAGAGCCCAATCAATGGATATACTCTCATCGATGGCTACTGTTTCCGGATACAAAGCAGTACTTGAGGCTGCATCATTATTACCAAGGTTCTTCCCTATGTTCATGTCGGCAGCCGGAACAATCAAGCCATCACATGTGCTTATCTTAGGTGCCGGTGTTGCAGGACTGCAGGCCATTGCCATTGCCAGGAAACTTGGTGCAGTAGTCGAAGTATTCGATGTCAGATCAGCAGTAAAAGAGGAAGTCAAAAGTCTGGGAGGAAAATTTATTGAAGTCGAAGGAGCCAAAGAAGATGCTGCTTCCGGGGGATATGCTGTGGAACAAACGGAAGAGTTTAGAAGGAAGCAGCTGGATCTCATTCAGGAACGTGCAATTGCATCTGATGTTGTTATTGCCACTGCTCAGATACCCGGTAGGAAAGCACCTGTCCTTTTGCTGAAAGAAACAGTTTATTCCATGAAACCCGGATCTGTTATTATTGACCTTGCAGCCTCAACAGGGGGCAACTGCGAATTAACCGAGAATGGCAGAAACTTAGTAATAAATGGAGTTCATATTATCGGAAAATCCGATTATCCATCTGATATGCCTTCTGATGCAAGTAAAATGTTCGGGTGTAATATAATTAACCTTTTAAAGATAATGGTTGATAAGGATGCTAAACTCAGTCTTAATCTAAAGGACGACATCATATACGGAACAACTGCCGTACATGGTAAAGAGTATGTCAGCCAAAGTGTTAAACAGCTTCTAAATTTAAAATAAATTATCATGGGAAATATTCTCGGATTCTTTTTATTGCACAGAGAGGCAATTTTCATTGTGATCCTGTCAATATTCCTCGGTATTGAAGTAATCAGCCACGTTCCTGCTATTCTCCATACACCACTTATGTCAGGTGCAAATGCAATTCATGGGGTGGTAATTATCGGTGCTATAATCGTAATGGGACATGCTGAGACCAACGGATCCATGATACTGGGGTTTCTGGCTGTGGTACTCGGCACCCTCAACGTTGTCGGAGGTTTTGTTGTAACCGACAGGATGCTGGAAATGTTTAAAAAGAAGAAGTAGTAACCTGAGTAAAAACAGATACTTATGGACCAACTATCTCACTTGAATTCAGGGACCTCTATATTGGAGATGTCTTATATAATTGCCTCAATACTTTTCATTTTAGGATTAAAAATGTTAAGCCATCCGCTTACGGCCCGACGAGGTAATACGCTGGCAGCTATTGGGATGAGCCTGGCTGTAATTGCAACAATACTCTTTCATCATAAAGATGGTAAACCGATTGGGAATATCGGCCTCATACTTATTGCGATAGGAATTGGCAGTATTATAGGATGGGTTATTGCAAAACGGGTCAAGATGACCGCCATGCCTCAGCTTGTATCATTTTTTAATGGTATGGGTGGTGCAGCTGCAGCCCTTATCTCGATGATGGAATTTCAACATGTAAGTCCCGATTTAATAGCCAAAAGTGGAATGGCAAACGGGCATGTACTGGCTATTCTTCTTGGATTGATGATCGGAACTATATCCTGGGCGGGCAGTATGATCGCTTTTGGAAAGCTTGATGGAAGGATAGGTGATATGCGTATTAAAGCAATGAAGTATGTGAATCTGACAATTCTTGCTGTCCTGATCGGATTTATTGTTTATATAATGACACGTCACGTGCAGACAAGCAGTGAGCTCACCTATCTTATATATATAATGTTCGCAATTGCAGTCATATATGGAGTCCTGTTTGTAATGCCCATCGGTGGTGCCGACATGCCTGTTGTTATCTCACTTTTGAACTCATTCACCGGTGTAGCCGCTGCAATGGGAGGTTTTTTGTATAACAATCAGATCATGCTTACCGGAGGGATACTTGTCGGATCAGCAGGGACAATTCTGACTATTCTAATGTGCAGGGCAATGAACCGTTCATTACTAAATGTTATTGTAGGTGTGTTTGGAGGCGGTGGAAAAACGAATGTTGAAGCTACCGGTTCAGTTAAAGAAATATCAATATCCGATGCTGCCGTGCTTCTGAGCTATTCGAAGAAAGTGGTTATTGTCCCTGGCTACGGACTTGCTGTGGCTCAGGCTCAGCATATCTGCCATGAATTAGATAAACTACTGGAAGAGAAAGGAGTAGAGGTTAAATATGCTATCCATCCTGTGGCCGGCCGTATGCCCGGACATATGAATGTATTGCTTGCGGAAGCAGATGTGCCTTATGAACAGCTTATTGAGAGCGATGAAATCAATCCTGATCTTCCTAATACCGATGTCCTGGTGGTTATAGGTGCTAACGATGTTGTGAATCCCGCTGCTGAAGATGATCCTTCAAGCCCTATCTACGGTATGCCTATCATTAAAGCACGTGATGCGAAAAACATAATTGTCATGAAACGGGGTATGGGCAAAGGGTATGCGGCAATTGAAAATATGTTATTCTATAACGATAAGACAAGAATGTTATTTGGCGATGCAAAAAGCACTCTGCAAAATCTTGTTAATGAGGTGAAAAGCTTATGATCTCTTTCATAGAAAACCTGACTCTACTGAGAGGCATCATGAAAGAGAAAAGGATCGATACATATATAATACCTTCATCCGATCCTCATCTCGGAGAATATATTCCTGATCATTGGCGTGTAATACGGTGGTTGACAGGTTTCACCGGATCGGCTGCTACAGTCGTCGTTACCGATACATTTGCAGGCTTATGGACCGACCCGAGGTATTTTATTCAGGCTGAGGGACAACTCTCCGGCTCAGGAATTGTTCTTATGAAACCTCTTCTTTCAGAAAAGAAAGACTTCATTGGTTGGATAACTGAGCATATTAATTCAGGATGCAAAATTGCACTCGATGGCAGAATCTTTTCAGTTGAACAGACGAGGAAGATCGTAAAGTCATTGGAAGGTAAAAATATATTATTCGATTTTGATTGTGATCTGATTTCCGGGATATGGACAGACAGGCCTCTGATGCCAAATTCACCTGCATTTGATCATTCTGCCAGATTCTGTGGAATGGAACGGACAGTTAAGATAATTGAAGTAAGGAATCAAATGAAGCTGAAAGAAGTTGATTATCATCTTCTTACTTCACTCGATGATATAATGTGGATGCTTAATATCAGGGGAAGTGACATTAATTATAGTCCTTTGCTGATTTCCTTTGCAATTGTCGGCGAAGAACAAGTCCTGTTTTTTACAGATGAGAATAGAATCCCTTTGAAACTGGCTTCAGAATTTGATAAACTCGAAATAGTCCTGCTGCCTTACGAAGAAACAGCTAGTATATTATCAACACTGTCTCCCGATTCGACAATTCTTCTTAATCCATCAACTACTTCTTCAAGTCTTTTTAATTCTATCCCCCGTGGGATGAAAATAATTGAAGATGTCACTATTCCGACCAGTTTAAAAGCGGTCAAAAACAGAGTTGAGATTGGAAACATCAGGAAAGTAATGGTTAAAGATGGTGTTGCTCTTACCCGGTTTTTCTTCTGGTTAGAACAGAATTACGGTTCAGAACCATTTTCAGAACTTTCTCTAGGTGAAAGACTAAACAGCTTCAGATCTGAAGGCGAAAACTACCTGGGACCAAGTTTTTCTACAATAGTTGCATTTAATGAACATGGTGCATTACCTCATTATTCTGCAACAAAAGAATCAGATATTCAAATAGGTGCCAGTGGAATTCTACTGATAGATTCTGGTGGTCAGTACCTTGACGGGACAACAGATATAACCAGAACTATTTCTATAGGAAGGCCGACAGACATGCAGAAACGGGATTTTTCCCTGGTACTTAAGGGGATGATAAACCTTGCACTGGCAAAATTTCCGGCAGGTACCAGAGGTTATCAGATTGATTTGTTGGCGCGTAAAGCCTTATGGGAAAATGGTCTGAATTATGGACATGGAACAGGCCATGGTGTTGGTTTCTGTCTTAATGTCCATGAAGGCCCTCAGAATATCGGGCAGGGAGGAGTAAGAGATTCAAAAACTGTAATCGAACCTGGTATGCTGATTTCTGATGAGCCGGCAATTTACAGGGAAGGAGAATATGGAATCAGGATTGAAAATATGATACTCTGTTTTGAAGACGAAGAGACTGAATTCGGACAATTCCTTAAATTTGATACTGTTTCTCTCTGCTATATCGATAAGTCTCTGATTGAAATTTCTTTACTGGATCAGAAAGAAATTGACTGGCTCAATTCTTACCATGCAGAAGTTTACGAAAAACTTAGACCGTATCTGACAAATAGTGAAATACTTTGGTTAAGTAAGAAAACAGAACCACTTGGGGAATAAGTTTAATTTTTTTAAATAAATCTTCTAGTTACACAGAGTTTCACAGAGGAACCATAGAGTGCCACAGAGGTTCAAATTATAAATCTCTGTGGTTCTCTGTGTCTTCTCAGTGGCCCTCTGTATCAGTTCTTAATGTTTCATTTTCCGGGTCTCATGATATCCTCCATCAGAACAATATCCATAACCGGAAATTCAGTAATCCGTAGCCTTGCGCATCCGTAAGGAACCAGGGTAATTATTTCAATATCTCCTTCAGGTTTTACAGGACTTAAAGGTGGAACTTCGGCAGAGTTATTCTTCATTGTCCACTCCGGGATTTTCATACCCCTTGCTTTAATTATTACAGGTGCATCCTGATCCCAAACGGTATATTTTCCCAAGTCTGAAGACCAGATCATGTCACCTCTGTCCGCAAAGGGATATTTGCTTACAGGATATTCAGACACCTTTATTCCAGACATGATATTTGTCTTATCAATAACCAATCCGTAGTTCCATACACTACCTGGATTTATCTCCCAATCCACACTCCCTTTGTAACCAAAATTGTCGTAATTGATTTTGATACTCTTATATTCCTTATTAATCTGCAAAGAAAAACAGAGTGGTCCTCGCAAAAGTGTTAATGAATTATTGTAATGTTTCTCAACACGCAAATGCATAGGCAATTCTATGAATATCTGATCTCCGTTCTTCCATCTCTCCTTAATCTTAAAAATTGTGAGATTTTTGATCTTAATACTTTTGTTTTTAAATCTTATTGATACAGAATCGGCCCATCCCGGAATCCTCAGATCAATCGGAAACCTGACCGTCTTTTCTGTATTAATTGTAAGTTTAACTGATCCGTTAAATGGATAGTCAGTCTCTTCATTAATTGTCACTTCATTACCATTTCCGACTCTGGCTTTAACAATTGACGGTCCGTAAGTTACAAGTGCCAGCCCATTTTCATTTGTCGCCATCCACATACTTTCTACAAACTTGGGCCATCCCTGGTGCATGTTTGCCAGACAGCATGCAAAGTTAGGCATGAGGCCATAAATATTGGAATAATCTCCGTTAGTGGTCCAGTCTCTTTTTGCACATGATACCAGTACCTGGTTAGCCTGCTGGTCATATTGATGAGCCCAGAAGTCAGGTGTTGTTGTTCCAGGAAGAGAATTATAAGCAAGAAGTTCAAGTCTGTCAGCCAGTTTGCTGTTTCCAAAAATTTGGTAAAGTTCTTCCAGCGAAAACATGTACTCTACAATAGAACATAACTCAGTTCCCTGGCTTGGGCTTTTACCTGACAAATGTTCATCTCCCGAGAATCTTCCTCCCGGCTGCCCGTGGTTAAGGTCATATTTTTCGATTCCGGAAAATACAGCTTTTTTAAATCGTTCATCCTTTGATTGCTGGTACCATAACCCCGGATATTTTATTGCCATTGCGTTATTTACAGCATGGGCCGTTAAACCGTCCGGTCCCCAGTCAAGCGGTATCTTTTTGTCTGCTGCAGCTGCTGAATCCCATGGAAATTTTTCATAATATGTTGTCCAGTCTGAACTGTTTTTCTGAATCGATGCGGTTGTTTCAAGTATCCATGGCTCTCCAGTCTGTCTGTACAACCAATAACCGGTAACCGCATTTTCCATGGCACGCACTCCCCTCCAGTCTTTGTCGGGCCAGTCGGGTTTTGAGTCGTGCAGGTATCTGAAGTATTTTGTCAGAACATTGAGAGCACGTTTGTCTCCTGTTGCATCATAATACTGCATCAATACCTTATTTGCTACCGCAAGGGGCCATCGGTCCTTGTTTTTAGTAGGCCCATACCAGCCTGTATCACTACTGCTTGCAAGTATTGGTTCAATCCAACCTTTTACTTTGGCGATCAGGTGCTCATCGTTAAGAAGATATGCCAGAGGAACCAGTCCGTCGAGGAAATATGGGCCTCTTTCCCAGGCTTCTCCATTACCTCCCCGCCAGGACGAATTGACCAGGTCGGGCCAGAAATCATCAAGATTTCCCGTGAGACCTGCCGCCTGATTCTCTAATTGTGACCTTAGCCAGCCGGAAGGTTTGACAGTTCCTAGTGGTAATTTTATGTAAGCATTATGAAATAATGATTCCGGATTGCTCTTGTAGTTTGTATTTATATCTTTTTTTCCGCACCCTGATATAATTAACACTGAAATAAGGAGGCCAAAACAATAGTATTTTTTCATGTTAGTGCAATTAGAACAATAGCTACCTGGTTATAGAGTTCCTTTTATTCCGCCTTTAAAGCTCTTGCCGGATTCATAATTGCCGCCTGATAAGATTTGTAACTGATAGTAAGGAAGGTTATCAGGATTGTCAGCAATGCTGCCGTCAATAATAATGGTACCTCTATCTTTGTCCGGTAGACATAATTCTCAAGCCATCTGTTCATAAAATAATACGCTACGGGAACAGCTATTACAATGCCGATAGCAACGAGAATAAGAAAGTCCTTTGAAATCAGTCCAAGTATTGTATTCTCGTTTGCTCCGAATACTTTCCTGATGCCAATTTCCCTTGTCCGTTGTTCGACCATATATGAGGCTAAGCCAAATAACCCAAGACAGGCTATAAGAATTGCCAGTACTGTAAACATTGTGAATACTAACCCGCGTTTATCATCAGCTTCAAACTGCCTGTTAAACCTTTCTGACAGATAAG
>Ga0182011_10000355_pt1 | contig 39788 bp, 29 predicted proteins | sample 711E1DmetaG_FD_120481 | JGI IMG/M metagenome (GOLD analysis project Ga0182011, IMG submission 120481) | Permafrost microbial communities from Stordalen Mire, Sweden - 711E1D metaG | ecosystem: Environmental > Terrestrial > Soil > Wetlands > Permafrost | place: Sweden: Stordalen | collected...
CCGCCACCCCGAACGGGCCACGATGGGCGCATGCGTAACATCGTTTCCCTGGCCGGTTTCTTTTTGACCGGCGCTGCTGTCAGTCTGGCGGCCGGTCTGGCCCAGGCCGCCACGCCCGCCCAGGAGCGGGCCGACCGTTTCCTTGCACTCGTCAACGCGGGCTACCAGGCGCTCTACCGCGTTGAGCAAGAAGCACAATGGACCGCCTCCACCGACGTCACGCCGGCCCATGACGCCGCGTCCGAGGTCGCCGGCAAAGCCTACGCCGCGTTCAACGGCAACCCGGCGCTCATCGACGAAGCCCGCGCCCTTCTCGCTTTCCGCTCCGAGCTCGACCCACTCACGGTGCGCGAGTTGGAACGGGCGCTCCGTAATGCGGCCGAGGGGCCGATGACCAACCCCGGCCTCGTCGCCGCGCGCGTCGCCGCCGAGACGCAGCAGGCGTCCGTCCTCAACAGCTTTGAATTCAAACTGCACGGCAAGCCGGTCACCGCGAATCAGATTGACGATCTTCTTGAAACGACCGGCGACCTGGCCGAGCGCCGGGCCGTCTGGGAAGCTTCGAAGGAATCGGGGCCCGCCCTCAAGCCGGGCTTGATCAAGTTGCGCGACCTCCGCAACGGCGTCGCCCATGAGCTGGGCCACGCCGATTATTTCACCTTACAGATGGCCGCCTATGGCATGACGGCGGAGGACATGGTGAAAATGAACGACGACTTCATGCGCGAGCTGCGTCCGCTTTATCTGCAGCTGCACACCTGGACGAAATACGCGCTCGCCAAGAAATACGGACAACCGGTGCCGAAGTTCATTCCGGCGCATTGGATCAACAACCGTTGGGGCCAGGAATGGACGGGGTTGGTCGAAGCGGCCGACCTCAGCCCCTATTTCAAGGGCCGTTCCGCCGAGTGGGTCGTGCAGAGCGCCGAACGCTTTTGGACCAGCATCGGGTTTGCGCCGCTGCCTCCGGGTTTCTGGCAGAACTCCGACCTGTACGCGCTGCCGGTCAACAGCACCCGCAAGAAGAACACCCACGGTTCTTGCTGGCACATCGACCTCAACACCGACATCCGCGCACTGATGAGCGTCGAGCCCAACCAGGAGTGGTTCAGCACCGCGCATCACGAGCTCGGCCACGGCCATTACTTCATGTCCTACACGCGCCCCGGCGTGCCGCCGCTGCTGCGCGACTCGGCCAATCCCGGTTTCCATGAAGGCATGGCCGAGCTCGGCGAGCTGGCCGCCGCCCAGGTGCCCTATCTCCAGCAAGTCGGCGTGCTGCCCGCCGACTTCAAGGCCGACGAAATCGCGTTTTTGCTCAACGACGCGTTGTCCAGCTCGATCCCCTTCATGTACTGGGCTTCGGGCACGATGACCCACTGGGAATCCGATATCTACGCTGGCAATCTGCCCACCGATCAGTGGAACGCCCGCTGGTGGAAATACGTTCGTGACTTCCAGGGCATCGAGCCACCCTCGCCGCGCGGCGAGAAATGGTGTGACGCCGCGACCAAGACGCACATCAACGACACTCCCTGCTACTACCCGAACTATGCCTTTGCCACGGTCGTCCGCTTTCAGCTGCACGATTACATCGCCCGCCGGATCCTGCACCAGCCGCCGCAACGCTGCAATTACACCGGCAATCCGCAGGTCGGGGCATTTCTAAAGAGCATCATGGAAAAGGGCGCCACCCAGGACTGGCGCAAAGTGCTGCGCGATGCCACCGGCGAAGACATTTCCACCCGCGCCATGGTCGAGTACTTCCGGCCGCTGCAGTCCTGGCTCGAAGAGCAGAACAAGGGACGCCCGATCGGCTGGGAATGATCCACGGCCATTGCCCCATCGCCATGGCTCGCTTTGTCACCCCTGCGTCCTGCCTAGAAGCTGTCCGCAAACTCCGTTGCGCTTTCCGGTGGAGGGCGCTGCGCTGTCAGCGCACCTCAGAAAATTGGCGGCGACGGCGCGCCGCCCTCCAAATCCTGGCAGTTTTCGGACAGCCTCTAGGCATTTTCACGTCTAACCGCTTCCTTGCCTGACGCTGCCGCCAACCTGTTGCTTGTGAATTCCCGACTTACCGCCACCGACGCGGCTGTCGCTGACCACCCCGGCGCCCCCAATCCAATCCCCGCCGTCTTCGCCGAAGCCGGTGCGCGCGCGGACGCGGCCCTCGCCCGGGCGGATCTCGCCCCCTATCGCGGTTGGATCAAGTATCTGCGGTTTGAGGCCGAGACGGCGGTGGGGCGCCATGGCGCGGCCAGCACGGAAGCAATGGAGAAGGCCCGCCGGCTGGACGATTGGGTACGGCAGATCACGGCTGATTCCGATCTGCTGGCCAAGCTGCGGGGAGTCCAGGAATGGGCCTACGAATCCCGCGTCGACGATTCCGGCCAGCCGTTCAAGATGGCGATCCCGACGGATTACGACCCGGCCCATCCCGCAGCGCTTTCCGTCTACCTGCACGGCTACTCCGGCAACCATCTCGAACATGCAACCGAGATGGCATCTTACCCGGGATCGTTTGATCTTTCAGTCCTCGGGCGGGGACGTGGCGGCGATTATTGGGCCTTATCCGAGGCAGACGTGATGGACGTCATTGAATATGTGCAGGCGCACTGGGCCATCGACCCCGACCGCGTCCACCTCAACGGAGGCAGCATGGGCGGCGGCGGCACCTATCGGCTGGGCGCGCGCTATCCGCACCGCTTCGCCTCCGGTCGACCGACCTGCGGCTATGCCAGCAACCTGCCGGTGGCCAATCTCATCACCCTCCCGATCTATGCCACCCACAGCGCCGACGACTGGATCGTGTCCGTCCTCCACGATCGGGGGCCGCTCGCCCGCCTGCGCGAACTCGGCGGCCAGGCGATTCTCGACGAGACCAACGGCTATGGTCACGCGGCCTGGGACTACAAAGAAGGCAATGAGCGGGGCGCCGCCTGGGAGTTGCTCCAGGTGCGGCCCGCCTCGCGCACAGTGCGGCGCATCGACTACACGGCCGTCGATGGAGGGGCCGTGCGCGGCTGGTGGGGCGAGATTGTTGAGTGGGGCGCGGCCCCCAAGCCGGCCCGGTTCGTTCTCACCGCCGGCGACCGCAATTCTCTCTTCGCTGAGTTGACGAATGTCACCAGCCTGCGCCTCCGCCTGGTGGAATCGCCCTTCGATCCCGCCCAACCCTTGCACGTGGCCGTGAACGGGTCGGTACCGATCACGCTGCCGGCGCCGCTGCCCGACACCGTGGTTCTGGCCCGCGACGAGAGGGGCTGGGGCTTCGAGCCGAAGACCGAGCCGGCGCCGTTCTGCCTGCATACCCCCGGCAGCGCCCTCCTTCTCTACGAGGGCGAGCCGCTGCTGATCGTTTACGGCACCCAAGGCAGCCCCGCCGAACGCGAAGCGATGCGAGCCGCCGCCGAAGCGGCGAGCAAGAGCGCGAATCCCGCCTGGGCGGATGACAGCGACGACAAGGGCACCGATGGCGTGCCGCACACTCAGAATCTTTACGGCCAGTTGAATACCAGGGCAGACACCGCGGTCACCGAAGCCGACCTCGCGCGCTGTCACCTCGTGCTCATCGGTACGGCCGAGCAGAACACCGTGGTGGCCCGCCTCGCCGGGCGCCTGCCGGTGCGGTTCGCCAACCAGGCCGTCACCTGCAACGATGGCGTGGAGTTTCCGGGAACGCATCTCGCCCTGGGCCTGTTATACTACAATCCGCTCGCTCCGGAGCGCCTGGTATTCTGGGTCGCATCGCACGACCCAGGGACCTACGCCGCCAAGTCCGCGATTCCGACCCTGTTGGGTGGCGGCAACGAAGACATCAACGGCGGCACTTGCGCCGCCGACCTGCTCGTGATGGATGCCACGGGTTCCACCATTGTGGCCGCGCGCAGCTTCGACAGCCGCTGGCGCTGGGCGCCCGATCGCGCCCGATCGCCGCTGCTTCCCTCTTCGATCAAGACGCAGACGGACTTTGCGGTCGCGATGGGCGTCGCGCTCCGCCAGGCAGCCGGCGCGGATCTGGGGACGATCGGAGCTCTTGAACCCCCCGCGGGAGCCTTCGCCCTCTCGGGACAGACCCGCGTGGCCGACATCACACTGCTGTATTATTTCAGTCCGATCGGAGTCGCCGATATGTCGGGCGCTGAGTTGGCGGATGCCGCCCGGAGTTTTGCCGTGAGCGGAGGGTCTCCCCTGATGCTCTGCACGACCTCCGAGATCAAGGCCTCAGAGCTCCAGGCGGACTGCATCTATCGCGTGGCCTTCCCCTCCGCTTTGTTGTGGCGCTTCAGCCAGACGGCGAAAATTGCGCCGCGCAATTACCAGTACACCGACCTTAGCGTCGATGAGGCGTTGGAGCGCTTCCTGAGCGGGCCCGGATCCTAGGTCAGGACAAACCCGGGCTCGAAAAATCGAGGAGGAGCCTGCAGGCAGGCGAATTCCCCCAGGAAATCGCGGGTAAACTCGCTCCCACAATTGGATGATCACCGCCCCGGAAAATCCGGTTCGCCAGCCGCGACCCGACCACCATGTTCGCCTGCGGTCATGGCTCGAACCCTTTGCCCTCTTCTCCTCAGTGTCGTGTCGGTTATCGGCGCCCTGCCTTCCAGCTCCAGAGCGATGCCGACGGTAAACCAAGATGCGTGGCCTATCATTGTCCGGCGCGATGGCGCTCTCTATGAAGGCGCCCGCCCGTTCCGGTTCCTGGGTCTGGCCGCGTCCAATCTGCATCAGAACGAAGGCCAACTGATGCCGGACTTCAGCAACCGCTTCCCGGATGACTTCGAGATCCGCGACGTCTTGGGGGCACTGCACCAGATACCCGGAGCGGAACCTCGTTTTCCCGCCTCGCACTTGACCGGAGCTTTTGCCTTTCGCGGGCAAGCGGACATCCTGCCGTCCATGGTTCAGTCCAATTCCCCCGTCATCGATCCCGCGGTCCGCATCGGACATGTCCACCTGAAGGTCGCTGACCTCCAGCGCTCGCTCGACTTCTACTGTGGCGTGCTCGGCTTCGAACTCACGCAGCGCTTCGGTCCGCAGGCCGCGTTTATCTCGGCCGGAGGCTACCATCACCATATCGGCCTGAACACGTGGGAGAGCCTCGGCGGAAAACCTCCAGCGCCCGGCACCACCGGGCTCTACCATGTGGCCATCCTCTATCCGACGCGCGCCACGCTCGCCGATGCCTTGCGCCGCCTGCGGCGGGCCAAGGTCCCGCTGGACGGTGCAGCTGATCACGGCGTAAGCGAGGCGCTCTACCTGCACGACCCGGACGGCAACGGCGTCGAACTCTACCGAGACCGACCCCGCGAGGAATGGCCGCGTGCCGCCGACGGCGGCGTGGCGATGGGTACGCAACCGCTCGATCTCGACGCGCTGCTCGCGGAGACCGAATAACCGGCCCGTTCTAGAGTGGTTTAAATTGAAATGTGGCCGAGAACGCGAAAGTAGCTGCGAGCGCCAGCGAGCGGATGGTTCGTCCACTCGCTGGCGCTCGCAGCTACACTTTTTCTGAAACCGCTCTAGTCAATCCGGCGCACCGGCGCGGATCGCCCCAAGGCGGCAGACTTCCAGGCTCAGGGGACGATAAAGGCAAAGTTGTCGTCCCCTCTGCCCGCTCCCCGCAGATTTCTCAGGGGCTTGAAAACCCGGACCTCAAGGCGCGGTCCCGAGAGTCCGAACGTAGGCGATCAGCGGATCCACTGCGTAAGCGGGCAACGAGTGCCTGACCCCCGTGTTTTCTTGCAGGCGAACCGGATCCATCCGCCCCTTGCCGTGGGAGATGATCTGGCGCAGCTCATCGTCGGACTTTCCTTGGACATAGGTCGAGTTCAGACGTGGCAGTTTATAGTGAAAGAATTCGTCGGCCGTGGGATTGCCCTTTCCGTCGGGACCGTGGCAAACCTGGCAGGTTTGCTGGAAAATCTTTGGACCGGATAACGCCTCCGTCGGTCGCTGCACAATATTCAAAACCATATGGGTATGGGCATCGGGCAGGGAGCCAACCTGAAAGCCGTCCTTTTGGGGCAACCAAACTTCGGAAAGGAGGCGGACCTCGTCCTTCCGGTCGAATACGAGCGTGCCCTCGAAATCCATCGTGGCAGTCGGTCCATGCAATCGTGTCTTTACAGGAAGATTGACCTCCGTTCCACCGCCGCGGACTTGCACGGCATTCTCCAGTTCGTTGTAAGCGAACGAATATTTTCCCGCCGGCAAGTTGCGTTCGCCGATCCGAAAGGAAAAGGGGACATCAGCGTCGACTCCCGTGCCAAGCGCTGACAGGGTCAACGCGCCATAAATTCCGCAAATCAGCGGCCATTTAATCTTCATAATTGAATCGTAGTGGCGAGGTTTAGTTATGGGCGCCTGCGCATCCATTGATGGACACGCAGAACATTCCGATGAACACGGAATGACCATAAGCCGTTCTTTTCTGCGTGCAAGCGGTTCTTATACTTTCGCCCACTCTTTTTGCGAAACAGCTCCAGAAATGAAAACCGTGCACGTTGTCCTCGCCCAGCGAACGCCACCGTCCGGCAGCGGCGAGATTCGTGCTGCCGACGGCGACCGTCTATTCGGAGTCTAGACAGGTGGGGCGAAGGGCGATTCAATCATCCAAGTTTGGCCTGCCATCGGAAACTCCCCAAACCCGCCCTTCACCTCCCATGATCCGCCGCTATCAGGATTCGGACTGGGAAGAGGCTTGTCGAGTCGTTGACCTGTCCAAGCCTTACGAACTGCAGACCGCGGCCGTGGCGGCATCCTTCGTCCCGCTCGCCTCCGACACCGCGAGGATCGAAGGCTTCAAGAAGAGCGCGGTGTACGTTTGGGAAGAAGCCGGCCACCTGAGAGGCCTGGTGGGACATCAGGGCCGTTTCATCGGTTGGCTTTTCGTCGAACCCGCGGCCTTTCGCCGGGGCATTGCCCAGGCCTTGTTGAGTCACGTGCTGGGGCGCATTGCCGGGGACCCGTGGCTCTGGGCGATGAAGGAGAATCACCCGGCGCTGGCGCTGTATCAGAAGAATGGATTCACCATCCTGGAGGAGCGGCTGACCGAGAACGGCGGCCTGCCCTGCACCGCGGTGAGGCTTGGCAAAAAGCAGCCCTGAGGCTCTCAGCTCAAATCGCGAATCGAGCCGAACTCCGGATCGAACAGCCGCCGGTAGGTGCGGACGATCATGCCATCGGTCAGACCGGCCAGCCAGTCGCAGACCCGGCGCGCCTTGCCCGCGAGGGCCCCCTCCGCGGCGATCAGCGCCCCGACATTCGGCGGCAAGATGCGGATCACCCGCGACCCCGGCTCCACGTAGTTGCGCCAGGCCGAATTCCACAGGCTCGACAGCACCAGTCGCGCCTTGTGCTCCACCTGCTGCAACTGCGGACTCTCGAAGATGATGTCATTGGCCAGTCGCTTGAAGAAGCGCGCCTCTTGTTCAGCGTCCGGCGCCACCACCAGTTCAAAGCGATACCGGTTGGTCTTCGCGGCCATGAAATTGTCGCGCTCGTGCAGCCGGCACGCCTGGATGAACCGGCCGATCTTCGTGGAAAAAACGCCCTCGAGCCGGTCGCCGCGGATGGCGTCGAACAGCGTGTCAATCCACTGCTGCTGCCGGGAGTCAACGGCCTGGCCGCCCGCCCAGCGTTCAATGCGCTCGATGGTCAGAAACCCGGCTTTCACGCCGTCCACGATGTCGTTGAGCGAATACGCCGCGTCGTCCGCCCAGTCCATGATCTGGCATTCCACGCTCTTCAATGCGTTGAGCGCCAGGCCGCCCTGCAGCGCGGCGGGAATCTCCGCCCCGCCAAAGACGAAGTCGCGATAAACGTGCTGCGGATCGTAGAGGAAATGCTGCGACGGAGGCACCGGGAACTCGCCGTGCAGCTTCTTGTACTTCAACACGCCGTCGAGCAGCGCCCGGGTCGGCTGCATACCGCGTACGCCGCTTTCGTTCTGGTAAAGCGTCTCCGTCACGAGATGCAGCGTCTGGGCGTTGCCCTCGAAACCGCCGTAAGGCTGCATCAATTCCTGCAGCGTGCGTTCGCCGGAGTGGCCGAACGGCGGATGCCCGAGGTCGTGCGCCAGGCAGGCGCATTCGACCAGGTCGGAATCGAGATGGAAATTGTCCCGCAGCGGCTGGCCGCGGCTCTCCAGATAGCGGCAGATCGAGCGCCCAATCTGCGCAACTTCCATCGAGTGGGTGAGGCGGGTGCGATAAAAGTCATACTCGCCGGACAGAAACACCTGCGTTTTCGACTGCAGCTTGCGGAAGGCAGGCGCGTGGATGACGCGGTCCCGGTCGATCTGGAACGCGCTGCGGTAGTCGGTCTTGCGCCGTCCGCCCAGCGTCTCCTCGTCGAAGGCGGTGTAGAAGGCATTCTGCATGACGGAGGGCTTAGCCCAAACAGTTCACACCCCACTCGACCGGTGGCGTAAAGACTGTCGGCGATCCGCGGGTCGAGCCCGCTGGCCGGCACCTCCGGTTATTGGTAGCCTGCATATTCTGCGATTCTCGATGGCCCAGTGGTCGAAAGCAAAAGGTCGACCGTGGCAACGACCGAAACTGGGAGCAGGCAGGCTAGGGGTGCCGCGGGAACTGGGCAACCGAATTTCCGCTTGTGCCCCGGGCCGGCCCGGCGTCGACTGCGGTTTGCCCGCCATGCCCCGGATTTCTTTTCCCACTGCGATCGGTCCCTGCGGCCTCGCCTGGACCGGTTCGACCCTGACGGCCTTCCATCTGCCCGGGGACGCCCCCGCGGCCCGCCCGGCCGACGCGTCGCCCGACGAGGCTCCGCCATGGATTCGCGAACTGGTGGCGCGGGTGCAGCGGCACCTCGCAGGCGAGCTCCAGGACTTCGCCGACGTGCCACTCGATCTTGCCGGCGTACCGCCATTTGCCCGGCGGGTCTATGAGGCCACCCGGAAGGTGCCGGCGGGCCAGACGCGGACTTACGGCGACCTCGCCACGAACCTCGGTGAGCTTCCCACCACGAGCCGCGCCATCGGCGCAGCCCTGGGCGCCAACCCGTGGTCCTTGATCGTGCCCTGCCACCGCATTGTCGGCGCCGGGGACCGCCTCACGGGATTTTCCGCCGCAGGCGGTGTGCGGACCAAGGCGCGTCTGCTGGTGATTGAGGGGGCACAGTTGCTGGCGGAATAGGACGGCCGCCTTGGTGTTTGTCTCCGCGCCGGAGATCACTAACGTGCGCAGGCAAAAACCACTCCCCTTCATGGCCACCAAAACCATGCGCGCCATTGCCAAGCTCCAATCCGGGCCGGGCCTCGAACTCACCGAGGTGCCGGTGCCGATTCCCGGTGTCAACGATGTCCTCATCAAGATCAAGCGGTCCGCGATCTGCGGCACCGATGTCCATATCTACAACTGGGACGCCTGGGCCCAGCAGACCATCAAGCCTCCGATGGTCATCGGCCACGAGTTCGTCGGAGAGATTGTTGAGGTCGGCAGCAATGTTCAGGGCTTCCAGCGGGGCGATCTGGTAGACGGCGAGGGTCATATTGTCTGCGGCCAGTGCCGCAACTGCCTCGCCGGACGGCGGCATCTCTGCAAGAATACGAAGGGCGTCGGGGTCAACCGCGAAGGAGCCTTTGCGGAGTTCTTGTGCCTTCCCGCCAGCAACGCGGTCCACGTGGACCCCGGAATCCCGCTGGAGGTCCTGGCCTGCTTTGATCCGCTCGGCAACGCCACGCACACGGCGCTGCAATGGGACCTCGTCGGCGAAGACGTGCTCATCACCGGCGCCGGCCCCATCGGCTGCATGGCCGCGGCGATCGCCAAGAAGTCGGGAGCGCGCAAGATTGTGGTCACCGACGTCAATCCCCGGCGGCTCGCCCTGGCGCAAAAAATGGGCGCCACGCGCGTAGTCGATGTGTCCGCGGAAAACCTCCAGGACGTGCAGCGTGAGATCGGCATGAAAGAAGGGTTCGACGTCGGGCTAGAAATGTCCGGCAGTCCCCGGGCGCTCAACGACATGATCGACAATATGTACCATGGAGGGCGCATCGCCCTGCTTGGGATCATGCCGGAAAAGGCCGCGGTCGACTGGAACAAGGTGGTCTTCAACATGCTCACGATCCGCGGAATCTACGGCCGCGAGATGTATGAGACCTGGTACAAGATGACAGCGCTCATCCAGAGCGGGCTCGATATCACCCCGGTCATCACCCACCGGTTTCCCTTCACCGAGTTCCAAGAGGCTTTCCGCCTCATGCGTTCGGGGCAGTCGGGCAAGGTCATCCTCGACTGGGAAGGCGGGGCGCCGGCTTGAGGCTAACTCACCATCAGATGATTGACCAGTTCGCCCACCGCAATCGCGAGGCCGGTCGACATGAGGGTGCCAATAAGCACGTATTCCAGCGAGGCCCGATCTTCGATGTGACGGAAATTGGCGAACGCTTTCGCCACGAGCATGAAGCCCACCACATCGTAATGGCCACCCAGCACAAACGCGTAGATGAGCGCCCGTTCGAGGAAACCGATCACCCGGCCCCGATCGTAGGCCACCACGTCCACCTCGTCGGCATCGGTGGCAGCCCGCGGTTTGAGGTTCAAATAGTCGAAGACGGCCCGCACCGCGAGGTTCATCTCGCTCATCGCCACGAGCAATCCGAAGAGCACGAGCATGGCCGAGGTCGAAAACGAGCTTTGAAAGATTGCGTCGAAGGCCGTCAGCTGGCTCAGGGCCGAAAAAAACGCTCCAATCGGCGGCCAGAATCTCAGTCCGAACGCCGGCGAGAACCACACGCTCAACGCCAGCAGGTACACCAGCCCCAACATGAAATGCCCGGCATTGCGCCGCCAGCCCAACGCCTGCCAGAGCACGCCCGCCAGATTCATGGTGATGACCGTGGCGGCCGCCGCCAACAGCCAGGAGTGCCATTCAAAGAGCGCCAGGCCGGCAAGCTCGATGGCCATCTTCGTCCCCCACAGCCGCCAGTTCACCCCGCCCTCGCTCACCTGGTGCCACAGCCGCGTGATCAGGACAAGGTTGGTGAAGACCAGAAACACAAGACTCATGGGACACCCGGGTTGAGAGTTGATCGATCGATCCGCCAGTTCATCACAGAAACTCGTGCTCACGTCCAGCCTTGGCATGATGCCGATCCCCAATGGAGCGACCGGCGGGGATCACACCGCTCTTCCCCTCGCCCCGGCCCCGCGTCATAGTTCCAACATGATTGACCCACGGTTCGCCGACCACGTTAGCGCACTGCTCGACCAGATTGAACGGTCCGGACTTTACAAACGAGAACGCGTCCTCACGACGCCCCAAGGCGGCCGGATCGCCGTCGCCACCGGACAACCGGTCCTCAATCTCTGCGCCAACAACTACCTGGGCCTCGCCGCCCACCCCGAAGTAATCGCGGCGGCGCACGCGGGCCTCGATCGCTGGGGTTATGGCCTTTCCTCGGTGCGCTTCATCTGCGGCACCCAGGAAGTTCATCTGCAACTCGAAGCGGGGATCAGCGCGTTTCTCGGCACCGACGACACGCTGCTGTACTCCTCCTGCTTCGATGCGAACGCCGGCCTGTTCGAGACGCTGCTCTCGGCGGAGGACGCCGTGATCAGCGACGAGCTGAACCATGCCTCGATCATTGACGGCATCCGCCTCGGCAAAGCCCGGCGCTACCGCTATCGCAACAACGATCTCGCCGATCTTGCATCCCGTCTCCAAGAAGCTGAGACGGCCGGCGCCCGGTTCAAGCTCATCGCCACCGATGGCGTGTTTTCGATGGAGGGCACGATCGCCAACCTGCGCGGGATCTGCGACCTCGCCGATCGTCATGGCGCGCTGGTGATGGTCGACGACAGTCATGCCGTCGGCTTCCTGGGCCGGAGCGGCCGCGGCACGGCCGAGCACTGCGGAGTTCGGGGTCGGGTCGACCTCATCACCGGCACGCTCGGCAAGGCGCTCGGCGGCGCCAGTGGCGGCTATGCCAGCGGCCGCCGCGATCTGATTGCCCTGCTCCGCCAGCGCTCCCGCCCCTACCTCTTCTCCAACGCCCTCGCTCCAGCGATCGCCGCCGCCTCGATCAAGGCACTCGAAATCCTCACGCGCTCGACGGAATTGCGCGATCGACTGGAGGCGAACACGCGCCTCTTCCGCGCCGGGCTCGAAGACGCCGGACTCACCATCCGGCCCGGCATCCATCCCATCGTGCCGGTGATGATCGGCGATGCCGCGCTGGCGCAGCGGGTTTCGACCCGTTTGCTCGAGCTCGGCATCTACGCGATCGGCTTTTTTTATCCGGTCGTGCCGCAGGGCGCCGCCCGGATCCGCACCCAGGTGTCGGCCGCGCACCGTCCGGCGGACCTGGCGTTCGCGGTCGAGCAGTTTGCCACCGTCAAGAGGGAATTCGGGATCTGAACCTCGGTGAATCGCCCGGAAAACGTCAGCCTGTCGTCCACCATGAGCCTCTCCCCTTCGCAAATCCGCCGTCTCGCCGCGGCCGCGCGTCGCGCGGCCCGATCATCCTACGCCCCCTATTCGGAATTCCGCGTCGGCGCTGCCGTCTTGACTGCGTCGGGAAAAATCTTCTCCGGCTGCAACGTCGAGAACGCCTCCTCTGGTCTCACGATCTGCGCTGAGCGCACCGCCGTTTTCACCGCGGTGGCGGCGGGCCAGCGCCGACTCGTGGCGGTGGCCGTCTACACGCCAACACCCCGGCCGACCGCGCCCTGCGGCGCCTGCCGGCAGGTCATTCACGAATTCGGCCCAACCGCCACCGTCCTGTGCGTGTGCGATTCGCCGGACCGGATCGAGATTTCGCTCGATCAACTGCTCCCGAAGGCTTTTGGGCCGAAAGATCTCCGTTAACGCGAAACGGTGGACCGGCTGGCAGTCTCAAGTTCTCCTTTTTCTGTGCCGATGAGGCACGCATGATTCCCTGGACTCCCGCCCTCGAAACCGGCCATCCGACCATTGATGACGATCATCGAAAATTGATCGCGAGTCTGAACGAACTCGACTCCGCCCTGAAAAAAGGCGTGGGCAAGGAGCAGGTGATTCCGCTCGTCTCCTTCCTCAATCGTTATTCGCGCGAACACTTCGCACGCGAAGAGGCGCACATGACGCGGGTGAATTGTCCGTCGGCCGTCGCCAACAAGCAGGCCCACCTGGATTTTGCGGCCAAGCTCGACGGTTGGCTCGCCACACTGCAGACGGGCGCCTCACTTTCGCTCGTCCTGGAGGTTCACCGGGAAACCTCCCGGTGGATCGGCGCGCATATCGTAAACGTGGACTGCAAGCTCCGCGGTTGCCGGCTGGCCTGACGCAGGAAGCCGGATCGAAGCATCGCCCGGTTAGCCGAGATTCGACGGCCAGGCCTCCTCCATGCGACCGGCCGCGACGGAAAGTTCAGGGTCCGGCAAGAAAGCCGCGCACCGCGGCAAGCACTTGGTCGCGCGGCACGTCTCGCTCCGTCCGCCCGCCTAAGTCGCGCAGCTTGACGACGTCACGCGCCAACTCATCACTCCCATAGATCAGCGCGAGCTTGGCCCCGGATTCCAGCGCGGCCTTGAACTGCTTGCCGAAGGCCAGCGGTTTCAATGGATACTCCACCCGATATCCCGCCGCCCGTAGCGCATGGATGTCTCCAAAGGCCGCTTTTCGCTCCGCCTCCCCACCCAGCACCGCATAAACGTCCGCAGCGCTGACGTACCCGGGCATCATTCCACGCGCATCGAGCAGCAAACCCATGGTCACATCGCCAATGGCAAAGCCAACGGCCGGCAGATCGGGTCCGCCGAGCTTGGCCACCAGATTGTTATAGCGCCCGCCGCCCGCGATGGCCCGCAACTCTCCCTTCCGGTCAAACGCCTCAAAGACAAAGCCCGTATAGTAGGCCAGACCGCGCACGACGCCGAGGTCGACCGCGACGAAACGCGCCAGTCCCATCGCCGACAACCCCTCGAGCAACCGGCGCCAATCGGCGACCCTCGCCGCAAGCTTTTCGCCGCCCACCGGGATCAGGATCTGTTCAAGCTGCTCCAAGCTCTTGATCGCGAGGAACGCGAGAACCTTCTCTTTCACCGCAGGATCCAACGATCCGAATTGATCGGCATAGGTTTTGAATGCCCCGTCACCGAGCTTCTCGTATTTGTCGATGGCGACGAGCAGCGCGCGGATCCGCGTTTCGTCCAAACCCAACGCCTCCAGATAGTAGAACCATAAATCGCGGTCGCTCAGCCGCACGTAGAAGTCCTGCTCCGTCAGCCCGAAACCGGCGAGACATTGCACCAGCAACGAAATCAATTCGATTTCGGCTGCAACGCCTTCCTCACCAAAAATGTCTGCATTGAGCTGAAAAAACGCGCGCTCCCTGCCCTTTTGCGCGCGTTCGTAGCGGTAAAACTCAGCAATGCTGAACCATTTGATCGGACGTTTCAGGCTGCCAGCCTGCGCGCCCACCATCCGGCAGACCGTCGGCGTCATTTCCGGCCGGAGCGCTACCTCCCGTCCTCCTTTGTCAACAAAGCTGAACAGTTGCTGCTCAATCTCTTCGCCCGATTTGGTCTTATACAGGTCGAGCGGTTCCAGCACCGGGGCATCGTATTCGGAAAAGCCGAATGCCGACGCTACCTGTCGCCAAACCCGAAACACATGATTTCGGCGGGCGAACGCAGCCGGAGGAAACTCCCGGAATCCGGGCAGAGACTGAAATAAAGCCATGCAACCACTCAGGTTGCAGCCGGCGGCGGAGCTTCGCCACCCTTATTTTGCAGCGGAACCAGATCAATCTTCTTGAGCTTTGCCTTCAGGATCTTTCCAGACTTGAATTTGACCACAGCTCGTTGCGGAATGATGACTTCGGTCTCCGGTTTGTTGGGATTGCGGCCCACGCGTGCTTTGCGCACCTGCACTTCCAAGACTCCGAAGTTGCGCAATTCCACGTTCCGGCCCGCAGCCAAAGCATTCATGATAATGTCCAAGGTCATCTGCACGGTTGTCTGAACCTCCTTTTGGGGAAATCCAGTCTTCTCGTAGATCTGTAGCACTATCTCGCGTTTTGTCAGGTTAGTCGACATGGTGATTCCTTTTGGTAACATGCAAATTGAAGACAGCCAACCTATTCGAAGATTGAACTCCGTCAACAGCAAAGGCTTACAATTCCAATAAAATGAGCGACAAACCCCCATCCACTCCGTTCGAGCAACTGCCACGACAAATTCAGGAACTCCTTCGAGGTTCGAATGTTAAGACAGTTTTCTCCCGCCCGGAAGCTGGCGCCTCGGGGGGCAATTCTGAAGCTGCTGAAGACGAAACAAATAAGGAACACGAGGCCACCCTTCGCCTCATCCGCGAGTTCAATCTCAAACCGCGCGAAATCCGCGATTACCTCGACCGCTTCGTCATTCAGCAGGCCGAAGCCAAGAAGGTGCTCTCAGTCGCCATCTGCGATCACTATAATCATGTGCGCCAGTGTCTCGAAAACCCGGGTTTACAGGAGCGCGACTATGCCAAACAGAACATCCTCCTGTTGGGTCCGACGGGCGTTGGGAAGACATATCTAATGCGCTGCATCGCCAAACTTATAGGCGTTCCCTTCGTAAAGGCGGACGCCACGAAGTTTTCGGAAACAGGATATGTGGGCGGCGATGTCGAAGATTTGGTGCGCGACCTCGTGAAAGCCGCCAATGGTGATGTCGAACTGGCCCAATATGGCATCATCTACGTCGACGAGATCGACAAAATCGCCTCGGCTGCCGGCAACACGGTCGGTCGCGATGTCTCGGGGCGCGGGGTGCAGATCAATCTGCTCAAGCTCATGGAAGATACCGAGGTGAATCTGCAAAGCCAGAATGACATCGCCGGCCAGATTCAAGCGATGATGGACCTTCAGCGGCGATCCGGTCCCCGGCGACGCACGATCAACACCCGGCACGTTCTTTTCATTGTGAGCGGCGCCTTCGACAAGCTCTCCGACCAGGTAAAACGACGCGTGCGAAGCGGCCAGATCGGCTTCGCTTCCGCCAGCCGCGAGCGTGCCAGCGATGACGACGACTTTCTCGGCCTGGCCCAAAGCCGCGATTTCATTGAATACGGAATGGAACCCGAATTCGTGGGCCGCCTGCCGGTGCGCGTCGCCTGCCAGATACTCACCCCGGCTGACCTGGAAAAAATCCTGCTGACTTCCGAAGGCAGCATCCTCCAGCAGTACCGCGCGGATTTCTCCGGGTACGGCATCGATTTCGAAATCACCCTGGACGCCGTGCGCGAGATCGCGACGCAGGCCCACGCCGAGCACACCGGCGCCCGCGGGCTCATGACGGTGCTGGAGCGCGTCCTGCGCGACTTCAAATTCGAACTGCCCTCCACGGCGGTGAAGACGTTCAAGATCGACCGCGCGACCGTCGCCGCGCCGTCCGAGACCCTCCAGTTCCTGTTGAAACAAAATGCCGCCCAGCAGCGCGATGTCCTCAAAGCCGACGTCGCCGCATTCGCCGCAAGGTTTCAGAAGGACTATGGCTTTGAGCTCGTCTTTGATGAATCGGCGATCGAGCGGCTCATCGAACTCAGCCTGGCCGCCGACAAGACGATCCGCGCCCTTTGCGAAGACAAGTTTCGCGATTTCCATCACGGCCTCAAGCTCATCGCCCGCGACGGTGAACTGCGCCGTTTTGAAATCTCTCGCGAAGTCGTCGATGCTCCCGACCAGGTCCTTTCGCGCTGGGTGGTGGCCCGGTTTCGCGCGCAGGGTGATCCTCCCTCTCAACGTTGACTTGCCTCCGGCCCGCATTGCCGGTCGCCTGAACCCTCCATGCCCGACTCCACGGCCGTCAACACCATGTTTGCGCGGATCGCGCGCCGCTACGATCTCGCCAACCGTCTGCTGAGCGGCGGAGTTGACCGCTGGTGGCGCCGCCGGCTGGTCGCGGCGGTGCGCGAGATCCATCCTCAAACCGTCCTGGACCTTGCGACCGGCAGCGGCGACGTCGCCTTCGCGCTGGGCCGCAGCCTGCCATCGGACGTTGCCATCATCGGACTGGATTTCTGCCGGCCCATGCTAGAGGAGGCCGAAGCAAAAAAACGCCGTTCCGGCGGGTTTGCCAACGTGAGTTTTCGTCCGGGCGACGGGCTTTCTCTGCCGCTCGGAGACGGCTCCGTCGATGCCGTAACGATTGCCTTTGGCCTGCGCAACATGGCGGACCGCCGGCGAGCGTTGAGCGAAATACGGCGCGTGCTTCGCCGCCCGCACGGCCGGCTGTTCGTCCTCGAATTTTCCCAGCCGGCTTCGTGGTTTCGTCCGGTGTACTATTTCTACATCCAACGGGTGCTGCCGCGACTGGCAGGGCTCGTCACCGGCGACCGCGCCGCCTACGAGTACCTCGGACGGACGATCGGCGAATTTCCCGACCGCGCCGGCTTAAGCGCCGAGATCCGCGGCTGCGGGTTCTCCGCCGTCACCGCGACCAAAATGAGCCTGGGCATTGTCGCCCTGCATACCGCTGCCGTGTGACAGCTTGATTTGGGTCGCTTCCAAGATCTTGCGTCCTTCCGACGCCAGCCAAGCCATCCGAAACGGCTGGAACCTGACGGGCGGCCCACTGCTCGCCGTCAACCAATTCACCAGTGCTCAGGAGAAAGCGCCTCCACTGTCCGACGGCAGCGGAAAAGCCCTGGGGATTTGGAAAAGCAAGAACAAATCATCACTGAAGCAATTTCTATGCTAGATTAACATCTGCGCACTTGCCAGCGGCCGTTGACTGCGCTTCCATATCCGCGTGGCCGCCCTCAAACTCATCATCAATGAGCTCCATTACGAGCTGCTCCGGAAGATCTCCGAAGGCGGGATGGGCATTGTTTACGAAGCCCACCAATATGGCGCAGGAAACTTCCTTAAGCTAGTAGCCATCAAGGTTATCCGTGAAGAGTATTCGAGCATTCAGGAGTTCCAGAAGAATTTCATTGGGGAGGCCCGTCTCGTCGCCGACCTGATTCACACGAATATTGTTCAGACCTATCATCTCGGTCTGGTCGGTGGCCAGCACTTCATGGTGATGGAATTCGTCAATGGCGTAAACCTCGAGCAGTTTATCGAGCGCCACCGCGTCCTGCGCCGTTCCATTCCCGTGGAGTTTGCCGCGTTCATCGCTTCGCGCGTCGCCCGCGGCCTCGCCTACGCCCATCAGAAGACCGACCGCTTGGGCCATCACCTCAATATTGTCCATCGCGATGTAAATCCGAAGAACGTGATGCTGGCCTATGAAGGGGACGTGAAGCTGACGGACTTCGGCATCGCGAAGGCCTTCAACCTCATGTACAATGAGGAAGGCAAGGTGATCCCGGGGAAGGACGAATACTGTTCGCCCGAACAGGCAAGCTACGCGGTGACTGATGCGCGGGCCGATCTCTTCTCTCTCGGTATCGTACTCTCCGAACTGCTCCTGTGTCAGAACGTCTTTCGCGCCGATGACCGGCTGCAATCGCGGCGAAATGTCCTGACCATGCCCATCCCATGTTTTGGGAATCTGCGCGCCGACATCGACGGAAAAATGGAGGCCATCCTGCACAAGGTGCTCGAACGGGATCGGAACCGCCGGTATCAGTCCGCCTCGGAACTGCTGACCGATCTGGAACTCTACCTGTACAGCGACCGCTACGGGCCTACGAATGAGAAGTTGGGGGCTTATCTGCGCGATCTGTTCGATCTGCCCGAGCCCGCCTGCGCTCAGCTTACCTCGGAGCCATCTCCGGTGGTATGAACGAGTCACCGCTCGTCCATTCTGATTCATGAACGGACCGGGTTTTCATCAACACCTCAGCCAGCGCCAGACCCAGCAGATGGTGCTGGCGCCTCAGCTGCGGCAGTCGCTGAAAATCCTCCAGGTGGCCGCCTTGGACCTGCGTTCCGTCATTCAGGAGGAATTACAGAACAATCCCACCCTTGAGGAGATGCCGATGGACGGCGTGAGCCTGGACCAGAACGGCTCTGAGGCTCCCGGGGAGACCGCACCCGCGGAGGAGGTGGCGTCCCGCGAGGAACTTGATTTCTCCAAGAGCTTCGAAATCCTGACCAAGATCGACGACGACTGGCGCGACGACCACGCGCAGGCCGGCGCCGGCCAGACTTACACCTCCGAGGCCGCGGAGAGGCGGCAGCATTTCTTCGATTCTCTCGTCACCGAAACCTCGCTGCAGGAACACCTGATGCGGCAGGCCGAGCTCTCGGATTGCGCGCCGCGGGTTCTGCAGGCGATCCGCTACCTGGTCGGCAGCATCGACGACCGCGGTTTCCTCACCGCCAGTCCCGCCGACATTGCGTTGATGTCCGGGCTGGCGCTGGAAGACGTCCAGGCCGCCCAGAAATTGTTGAAGTCCTTCGATCCGCCCGGCATCGGCGCCCAGGATTTGAAGGACTGCCTGTTTTTCCAGCTCGAGGCCAAGGGCCGCGGCGGCTGCATCGCCGCCCGGATCGTGCGGGACCATTTTGAGCTGCTCACCCGCCGCCGCATTCCTGATCTCGCCCGCCGCCTCGGAGTCTCTCTGGATGAAATTCAGATCGCGATCGAGGAAATCGGCACCCTGGACCCCTCGCCCGGCCGACGCTTTGCGGACGACAACAACCGCGTGGTCGTTCCGGACGTCACCGTGGAGAAAGACAACGGCCAGTGGCGCATTCTCCTCAACAACGACTACATTCCCCGCCTCCGCATCAGCCAGACCTACCGGGAACTCATCGCCAAAGGTCAGCTGTCCAAAGAGGAACGGGATTATTTGCGCGAACGGATGCGGTCGGGACGTTTTCTCATCAACTCGATCGAGCAGCGCCAGCAGACGATCGAGCGCATCACCCGGGAGATCATCAAGGTGCAGGAGGAATTCTTCGAGCACGGAGTCGCCCGCCTGAAACCGCTGACGATGACTCAGATCGCCGACGTCGTCGGGGTGCACGAGACCACGGTCAGCCGCGCCATCGCGAACAAATACATCAAGACCCCGCACGGGGTGTTCGATTTCAAATATTTCTTTACGCCCGGCTACCAGGCGGACAGCGGCGACTCGGTGTCCAATACCAGCGTCAAGGAGATGATCAACGATCTCATCGCCGGGGAGGACCGCGCCCACCCCCTCAGCGACCAGGAACTGGTGGCCAGGCTCCAGGGCAAGGGCATCAACATCGCCCGCCGGACGGTCGCAAAATATCGCGAGGAACTCGGCCTCCTGCCCAGCAATCTTCGTCGGGAATATTCCTGAGCCGGACTCTTGCTCGACCGTTTCCCGGTCGGCTGGATCCAGCCCCGCCCATCACCCGAGCGCGAGATCAGGCTGGATGCTGAGCCCCGAATGGTCGTCGCGCACACAGCCCGCGGGATCGCACCAGGCCGCAAAGGCGATCATTCCCGCGTTGTCTCCGGTATGCTGCGGCTGCGCGGCGAGAAAGGTCACGCCCCTCCTCTGCGCCGTCTTTTCCAGCGCCGCCCGCAGCTTCCGGTTATGGGAAACCCCTCCGGATAATCCCAGGCTCGTGTAACCGCCGCGGTCGAGCGCCGCCGCCGTTTTCCTCACCAACGCGTCGATCACCGCCTGCTGGTAGCTCGCGCACAAGTCGTCGAGCCGCGCCGTCACCTCCGCCGGGCCGAGTTTTTCCACCAGGTAACGCAGGCTGGTTTTGAGACCGGAGAAACTGAAGGATAGGTCGCCGCTCGGCTGGATGCCCCGCGGAAAATCGTAGGCATCGGTCCGGCCCGCCAACGCGCGCTGCTCGATCAGCGGACCACCGGGATAACCAAGCCCGAGCAACTTCGCGCCCTTGTCCAGTGCCTCGCCCGCCGCGTCATCCCGGGTCGCCGACTGCACTGCGATCCGCCGCCCATGATCGATGGCGAACAGCAAGGTGTTGCCGCCCGATACGATTAGTCCGAGATGGGGCAGCCACCGCTCGATCCGTTCATCAAACGCCGGCGGATCCGCCGCCTGGAGCGCGATGAAGGACGACCAAGCGTGGCCGCGCAGGTGATTCACGCCCCACAACGGCACGCGCCGCTCGAGCGCCAGCGCCTTGGCCGCGGCCAGGCCGATCGCCAGGCAACCGGCCAGCCCCGGCCCGTGAGTCACGGCCACCGCGGTGACCGCGGCGAGTTCACCTTCCTCCCGGAGCCGCTCGAGCAGCGGCGGAAAATTCCGCAGGTGTTCACGCGTTGCCAGATCGGGCACCACCCCTCCATAGCGCCCATGGAGGGCGACCTGGCTGTGCACCAGTTCGCGCGTCAGGCCGCGCGCCGGATCGAAAAGCGCCAGCGCGGTCTCGTCACACGAGCTTTCGAGGGCGAGGATCATCGGGACGGGATCGCGCCGGCGTCCTCCGCCCGGCTCCGCGCGACAAACAGATCCACGCCCTTCAACACGTCGATCGCCGCCTGCAGCGGGCGATCCGCGACCGGCTCAAACCCGAAACGCGCGGCGAACTCCTTCGGCTCGGCCAGGTCCTGCCGCAGACGCTGCAAGTGCACGTTGGCCTCATCGTCCGGCGAAACCGTGACCTTCACCTGCGGTTCGATGCCCTTGCCCTGAATAATCACGCCGCTCGGCGTGTAATAATGGGCGATGGTCAGGCGGAGCGCCTCGCCGTCCCGCAAGCGGAACAGCGTCTGCACCGATCCCTTGCCAAACGTCGTCTCGCCTACCACCACCGCGCGCGCAGTATCCTTGAGCGCGCCCGCCACGATCTCCGCGGCGCTCGCCGTGCCGGAGTTTACGAGCACCGCGATCGGCAGGTTCACCCCTCCGGCCGATCGCCCCGCGCGCAGCTCTTCCCGGCTCCCGGCCGAACGCCCCTGGGTAGACACAATGAGTTCGCCCGGCTGGAAAAACGACTCCGCCACCGCGACCGCCGCGTCGAGCAAGCCACCCGGGTTGTTGCGCAGGTCGAGGATCAGCGCTTGCGCCCCCTGGTTCTGCAATTGCTTCAACGCCGGTTGGAACTCCGCCCCGGTGCGATCGCTGAATTGCGTCAACTGAATGTAGCCAATCCCGTCTCCGACCATCCGCACATCGCGCACACTTTCCACCCGGATGATTTCCCGCTTCAACGTGCGCTCAAGGGTCGCCTTGGTCGACGGTCGGAACAGCGTCACGGTCACCTTCGATCCCGGTTCGCCGCGCAATTGTGCGACGATTTTGTCCATGCCCAGTTTCTCCGTGACTTGTCCGTCGATCTTCACGATCTCGTCCGCCCGCCGAATGCCCGCCCGATCGGCCGGCGTGTCCGCAATCGGAGCCACCACCACGACCTTGCCGTCCCGCTGCTCCACCTGGATGCCGATCCCGCCGAACCGCCCGTCCATCTCTTCCCGCAGTTCCCGGTAGGCGTCGGCCCGCATAAACTCGGAATGCGGGTCCAGCGACTTGATCATGCCGTCCAGGGCGGCGCGGGTCAGCCGGTCCGGGTCGGCCTCCTTGGCATCGACATAGTTCGTCGTCACCAGATCGAGCACCGTGCGGAAATAAACCTCGTTGCGATTAAGATCGCGGTGGGGCCACCAGTTCCACACCGGATGGAGCTGCGTCAGGGCCGTGGCGAGGAGGATACCGCCCGCCGCGCCACCGACGATGACCAGAACGCGTTTGAACATTCCCCCTACTGTGGGCATCCGCGGGTGCTTGTAAATCGCTTCCGCGTCCGACAGAGTTGCCATCTTGGCTCGTGATCCCGCTGTGACCGAACGAACCCTACCCGCGGCTTCGCCCGAATTCATCGCCGTTTTCCGGGAGCAAGCCGGCGCCGATGGCGCACTGTCCTTTGCGCGCTTCATGGAGCTGGCACTGTACCATGAGAAGACCGGCTACTACGTCCGACCGCGCCGGCGCATCGGACGCGACCCCGAGGCCGATTTCTTCACCGCCAGTTCACTCGGACCGGTGTTCGGCGAACTGGTGATCGCGGCCTGCACCGGCTTGCTCGGCCCGCCATTGGCCGCCGCCTCCGTCTTTGTCGAGATTGGAACCGAGCGAGCCGGAGGCGAACCATCCGGGGTGCTGGCCCCCTCCTCACCGGGAATGTCCTCGGTGGCGCATCCGTTCGCCGGGACCTTGAACATTCCCCTTGGGGGGCCACTGGCGATCCCGCCGCAGGCCATCGTGTTTTCCAATGAGTTGTTCGACGCCCAACCCTGCCACCGGCTGGTCCGCCGCTCCGGTCGCTGGCGCGAGTTCGGTGTCGCCCTCCGGTCCGGGGCGCTGGAGGAAGTCCTGCTGCCGGAGCTCTCCCCGGAAGTCCGGGCCGCGCGGGATCGCCTGCCGCCGGCTGCGCCGGACGGCTACCAGATCGATTTGCCTCTGGCCGCATCACGCCTCGCCGAGAAAATCGCGCTGCTGCCCTGGTCGGGATTGTTCGTCGCCTTTGACTACGGAAAATCCTGGCGGGAACTCGCCGAGGAAACCCCGGCCGGCACGGTGCGCGCCTATTTCCGTCACCGCCAGAGCAACGCCTTGCTCGCCCAACCCGGCGAACAGGATCTGACCTGCCACGTCTGTTGGGACTGGCTCGGTGACGCACTCTCCGCCCACGGTTTTGATCCGCCGGTCGTCGAATCCCAGGAGGCGTTTTTCGTGCACCATGCGGCGCCGGCCCTGAGCCGGCTGACGGTCGCCGAAGCCGGCCGCCTCAGCTCGCGCAAGCTCGGCGTGATGCAACTGATCCATCCCGGCAACATGGGCCGCCAATTCCAGGTGCTGTGGGCGCGGCGGACCCGCGGTCCTTAGTTCCCCGGCCTTTGTTTTCTGTGTCCTGGTTCCACGCTCCCAAATCCAGGGCCTCGTTCCGTCTGAGCCGGCGGACCGCCGTGAAATGGCATTTGCCGAACCGCGCGACTTTGGTTCACAGTCCCGTCGCTCCCGCGCCCTTTCCTCTTCATGCCGTCCGCCTCGCGACCTCCCTCCGCCGAAAGACTCATCCAACGCCTCCAATGGGACGACCTGGATGTCGCCTATCTGCGCCGTCTGGTGGAGATCGCGCGCGACGAGGATCTCGCCGGCCTCGGCCTCCGCCGCCGGCCGGCGCGCACCGGCGATCTGTCCACCGCGTGCGTATCCGGTCCTCCACGACATAGCGCCGCCGCCCTCGTCGCCCGGGAGTCGCTGGTGGCCTGCGGACTGGGGTTGGTGCCGCTGGTTTTGTCCGTTTACGGCGGCCGGGTGGCGGCGCAGTTCCGGGTGCGCGATGGCGCGGCGGTTTCGCCGGGTGGCGTGCTCGCCACCCTCCAGGGCGATCCCCGCGTGCTGCTGGCCGCCGAGCGCATCCTGCTGAACTTCCTCCAGCGGCTCAGCGGAATCGCCACGCAGACCCGGCGCCACGCGGTTGCGCTCGGTTCCGGCCGCACGCGGCTGCTCGACACCCGCAAGACCACTCCCGGCTACCGGATGCTGGAGAAATACGCCGTGGCTTGCGGCGGCGGTTGGAACCATCGCCTCGGCTTGTTTGACCGGGTGATGTTGAAGGACAACCATCTCGCGCTGCTGGGCTTCTCCGGCAAGAACGACCAGGCGGATGCCTCCCCGGCCTCAGCGAATGCCGGCCGGCTGGCGGCGGCGGTGATCGCGGCCCGGCGGACCGCCCCCGGCTCGCCCGTGGAGATCGAGGTGGACCGCCTCGACCAGATCCCCGCGGCGCTCTCCGCCGGCGCCGACGTGATCCTGCTCGACAATTTCACGGTGCCGCAGCTCCGGCGGGCCGTGGCCCGGATCGGCGCCCGGGCCTTCACGGAGGCCAGCGGCGGCGTCACCCTGCGGCGGCTGCGCCACCTGCGCGGTCTCGGGCTCGATTTTGTGTCTTCCGGCGCCCTGGTGCATCACAGCGTCTGGGCGGACATCGGCCTCGACTGGCGACCGTGAATTCCCCTGAATTCATCATCCTCTGCGAGCTGCTGGATCGCGATCCCGCCTTCGTCTCAGGGACGACCCTGGCCCGCAAGCTGGGCCTGAGCCGCGTCGCGGTCTGGATGCACATGGGAAAGCTGCGTGCGCAGGGTTTCGAATTCGAGGCCGTGCGCAATCATGGCTACCGCATCCGTCGCCCTCCGGGGGCGCTCAATCCATTGCTGGTGCAGGCGTACCTGAGACCGCGCCGTCAGCCGGTCGACCTGCTTTGGTTGCCGGACATCGACAGCACCAACGCCGAGGCCGAGCGGCAGCTGGCGGCCGCCCGGCCCACGCCGTTTGTCGTGCTGGCGCAGCGGCAGAGCCGTGGCCGCGGTCGTTTCGGCCGCGTCTGGCACAGCGCGGGACCCGGTGATCTCTACGCCAGCTTCGTCTTCCGCCCGCGCCTGGAGCCGGGCCGCATGACCACCTTTACCCTGTGGATGGGCGCCAGTCTGTGCGATCTCGTGGCCAAGTTCTGCCGCATCCAGCCCGGTCTGAAGTGGCCGAATGACCTCTATTTTCAGGGGCGGAAATTTGGCGGCATGCTGACCGAGGCGCGGGTCGACGCCGACCAGATCCGCGATCTTGTTTTCGGACTCGGCCTGAACGTCAACTCTCCGGCCGATTCGCTGCCACCGGCCCTCGCCCGGCAGGCCACCAGCCTCTCTGCCTGCACCGGCGAGCCGGTCGATCTCAACCGCCTCACCGCCGCGATCGTGGGCTGCGTGTACTCCGCCTACGAACAGTTCGTCGAGGGCAGTTTCCGGGACACGTTCGCCGATCTTTGGAACCGCTACGATCTGCTGCGCGGCCAGGCCGTGACCCTTCTGCACGGCCCGCGCCAGGTGACCGGAATTGCCGGCGGGATCGACGACGAAGGTTCCCTGCTTATCCGCAGCGGGAACGGCCGTCCGCAGCGCTTTTCGGCCGGAGAGGTAACGTTGGAGCGGACCGAGCCCTGATCCTTCTGGCCCCGGAGATCCGGTGGATCTCCAAGCGGCGAGACGGGCGGCTCCACTCGGTCCAAATAAGGGAACCCCTAAGCCGGGGCCCCAGATTGCCGATCAACCAGGTATCCATGCCTGCATCGCTCATCGTTCCATGACCGACCAACGTCTACAAGGGTTATAGTGCCGATCGGTGCGACGAGCCTGGAACGCATCATGGCAACGCGCGAGCCGCGCATCATCAACGATCTCGAGAGGAGTACGCCCGCACTCATCCCGCTTCGGCGTCGACCAGCCGAATGCTCCAGGAAGGGATCCGGGCGGGCCTGACCTATCCGCTGGTGGCGGACGGCAAACCCGTGGGGTTCCTCTTCTTCTCCAACCGGGCACCCAACACTTATCGCGATCTTCATACGAACATCTGCCGTGAGATCGCCGGCCATCTTTCCCACATCGCTGAAAAAGCCAGGCGGTACGAACAACTGCTGCGGCTCAACGCCGAGAAAAACCGCTTTCTCGGGATGGCCGCCCACGATTTGCGCAACCCGCTCACCGCGATTTATGGCCTCCTTCAGCTCCTGCGGGACGAACCGGATATGCCGCAGGAACGGCACCGCGAATTCGTGAGCGTGATGATCGAAGCCTGCGAGGGCATGGTCCCGATGATCGAGGATCTGCTCGACCTCTCGGCCATTGAGGCCGGCACGCTCCGGCTGAAGATCACCGCGGTCTTGCTGAAACCGTATCTAGACAAGGTCGTTGCCCTCAATGCCTCGCTCGCCCACGGCAAGGGGACGGAGGTCAGGCTTGAATACACCGACCCGCTGCCGGAGACCGTCCACTGGGATCCCCAGCGCGTCACCCAAGATCGACGCGGGCTCCGCGTTCTGGATCATTCTGCCCGCTGAACCACCTCCCCTGCCAGAGGACAGTGGCGCTCCAGTGGGAGAATTCGCTCCCAAGCTCGCCTAGCCCGGAACCCTCGGCGCACAGGATGTCCGCCCGGCGAACGGAAGAGATCGTCTTTCTCTCATAAACGTATCTGCTCTTGCCGCGGCCAGATCGGCCGGGGGCGGGCCGCTCGGCTACCCGATCCGCAAGAGGATTTTCCGCCGTGCGCCGGCTTAAAAACCGCGAGCCCGGATGGTGGAACACGTTGAGCGCCCTGTGATTCACCCGGCTGGTCGCGCTCGCTGAGGCCCCCGGCGCCGAAGTCTCCAGCACATCCCTGGCTCTTTACTTATTCTCCAATTCGCCTTGGACTCTCCCCTTTCCAGTTTCCGTCTTCCTTCTCCCTTCGCGGTCGCGTCTCCATGCTGCTTTGCATCGACATCGGCAACACGCACACCCACTACGGCATCGTTGCTCACGGGCAGGCCCTGTTTCAGCGGGAACTGCCCACGCGCGCGATCGATCATCCCGCCGAGGGATTTGGTCCGATCCTGGGCCGCCTGACCGCTGAATATCCTTTTCTCGAGGGCGCAGCTTTCTGCTCCGTGGTTCCGGCGGCGGCGATCCTGCTGGGCCGGGTGTTCGAGCTCCAAGAATTCACCCGGCCGCTTTTTGAGCTCACCGCCGACAAGCGGCTGGGGGTGCCCCTCAGCTATCCCAAACCGTGGGAAATCGGCGAGGATCGCCTCGCCAACGCCGCCGGCGCCCAGGCGTTCTGCGGCACTCCGGTCATCGTCATCGACTTGGGCACGGCGGTCACTTTCGACATTGTCACGCGCTCCCGCGGTTATGAGGGCGGCATCATTGCGCCCGGACTGGATGTGATGCGCCGCTACCTCCATGAACAGACGGCGCTGCTGCCCTTGCTGGACGACTCACTGGACGTGCCAAGCGCCATCGGCCAATCCACCATCGAGGCCATGCGCATCGGCACCGTCATCGGGATGGGCGGCATGATCCAGGCATTGCTGGCGGCCGTGATGGCCGAACTGGGCCACCGGGGCGAATCCCTGCCCCGGGTGCTCGTCACCGGCGGCACCGCGGCGCTCTTGGAGAAAACCCTGCAACCGCCGGCCACCATCGTCCCCGATCTCACGCTGCGCGGCCTCGCGGCTGCCTGGCGGCTTAACGCGCCGGTGTAACCTTGCTCGCGGCGCGTTATCCCTCAGTCTGTCTCCGATCGCATGTCCACGACCGACCCAAACCCACCACCGCTGACCATCGAGGTTGAACACCTGGTCAGGACGTACGGCGGGATGGTGGCGGTCGATGATGTCAACTTCACGGTGCGCCGGGGCGAGATTGTCGGGCTCCTCGGACCCAACGGCGCCGGGAAGAGCACCACTTTGCGCATCCTCACCGGGTTCCTGCCCGCCACTTCCGGCGTCGTGCGGATTTGCGGCATCCCCGTCGCCTCGCGGACGGATGACGCCAAACGCCACATCGGCTATATGCCCGAAAACAACCCTCTGCCGGAGGACATGCGGGTTAACGAATACCTCTACTACCGCGGCCGTCTGAAAGAAATCGGGCGGGAAAGGCTCCGGACGCGGCTCGACGCGGTGCTCGAGCTCTGCGACCTCAAACGCATCCGGCACCGCATCATCGGCAAGCTGTCCAAGGGTATGCGCCAGCGGGTCGGGATTGCCGAAGCCATTCTCGGGGAGCCGGACGTGATTATCATGGATGAACCGACCATCGGTCTCGATCCCCACCAGATCCTCATCGTCCGCGATCTGATCGGCAGCCTGCGCGGACGGATGAGTGTCATCATCTCCAGCCATATTCTCCCGGAAATCGAAGTCACCTGCGACCGGGTGCTGATCATCAACGGCGGGCGGATCGTGGCGCAAGGCACGCCGGCCGAATTGCGGCGGGAGGTCCTGGGCCGCACCCACTATCACGTCCACCTGGCCGGAGATCTCGCGGCGCTGCCCACAGTGCTCGCGCAGGTCGAGTCCACCCTGGTCATCGCCTCCGCCAGCGGCCCGGATGCCTCGGGCTTCCATCACGCCACGCTCACCACCACCCGCGACGAGGAGCTGGGCGAACCGCTGCTCCGGGCGCTCATGGCCCGATCTTATCGCATCCGGTCGTTTAGTCGCACCGAGCCGACCCTGGAAGATGTGTTCCTGGCCGCGACCAAGCGCAGCTGGGATGTGGTCGACCTGCCGGGAGCGAGAGTCCCGATCGCCCAGCGCCCGCGCCCCGGTCCGCCGACGTGATCCGCCCTGCTTCACCCGATTCCATGCGCCATTTCTTCACGATTCTCAACCACGAAATCCGCATGCTGCTCGTCAACACGAGCACCTACCTGGCGGCGGTGGTTTTCCTCTTTGTCATGGGGTTCATTTTCACGTTCCTGCTGGAAGTGTACAGCGAGGCGGCGCAGGAAACATCCCCGGCCTACGATTTCTTCCGCCTCTTTCTGGGTTTCGCGGTCTTTATCATTGTGCCGCTGACGACGATGAAAAGCTTCTCCGAGGAACGGCGGTCGGGCACGCTGGAGACCCTGCTGACCACGCCCGTTTCCACCACCGAGGTGGTGCTGGGGAAATACAGCGCCGCCTATCTCGTTTATCTGCTCCTCTGGGGCTCGACCGCCGGGTTATTCTATCTCCTGCACCACTTCGCCGCCGATCCACGCCTGCTCGACCGCGGCACGCTGATCGGCGGCTACGTTTACATCGCCGTCTCCGGCCTGTTGTTCGTAGCCATCGGAGTGTTCGCGAGCGCGCTGGCGCGCAACCAGGCCGTGGCGCTAGTCGTCGCGCTGGCCCTGCTCTTCCTCCTGATCTTCGGCACGAAGCTGTCGCTCGGCACCCAGTTCATGCAACTCGCGGCCTTGCGCCCCGTGCGCGACGCGCTCGACTACGCCCAGGTCTTCCAGCACCTCGATGATTTCAGCCGTGGCATCATCGACACCCGGCACCTGTTCTTTTACTTCACCGGCACCGCGCTGACGCTCATCCTCACCGTCCTGGGGCTCGAGGCGAAGCTGCTCCACAACTGACGCGATCCTATGCTGCCGATCGAGAGCTATCGTGCCGCCCGCTGGCTTCGGACCACCAACCTGGTGCTGCAGGCGGTCCTCTTTCTCACGCTCTTTGGCGGACTCAACTTCCTGGCGCTCCATTACCACTGGCGCTTCGACCTCAGCCAGCACCGCCGCTACTCGCTCTCGCCCGAAACCGTCTCCTATCTGCAGGAGCTCAAGCGCCCGGTGCGCATTGTCGTCACGCTAACACCGGATTCGGACAACGCCTTCGCGGTCCAGGCCTACCAGGACGTGCAGAATCTGCTCCGTGAATACGTTTATATCACCGCGACCAACCATGATTCCGAGGTCGATCGCGACGGTCGCATCCAGGTGGATTACCTCGACGTCTACAAGAACCGGCGCGAGGCCGATGCTCTCGGGGTCGACCAACCCGACGTGATCCTGTTTCTCTGTGCCCCCGGCAGTCGCCGCACCGTGCCGCTCAGCGAGCTCTATGAATACGAGCATGCCCGCCCGGTCTCGTTTAAGGGCGAACAGACCATCACTGCCGCTCTCCTCGACGTCTCGAAACCGGAAAGAAGCAAGATCTGCTTCCTGACCGGCCACGGCGAGATGAGTACGGCCGACGTGAGTCCGGTGCGCGGGCTGTCAGTGTTACGGGAGCAGCTCCGCCTCCGCAATTTCGACCTTGAGACTCTCGATCTCTCCATTGCCCGCCGCGTGCCGGAAGGCGTGGATCTCATCTTGATCAGTTCGCCGACCGGACGCTTCCAGCCCTTTGAAGAGGAGTTGCTGCGGCAGTACCTAACGACCCGCGCCGGCCGCATCATTCTGACACTGGATTACGGGCACGAATGCGGCTTGGGCAACCTCTTCTCGGATTGGGGCGTGCGCGTCGACGACGATGTGATCCGCGACGCCAATCCCGAATTCGTCGCCGACAACGGCGACCTGATGATCCGCAGCCCCGATGCCAGCCATCCCATCACCAAATCCCTGGTCGACTATAATCTGCCGTTGCGCATCAGCCTGCCCCGCTCGGTCCGGCCCGATCCCGACCGACCGCCGGATCGCGCCCTCAGGGTCTCCGTCCTGGCCTCCTCCTCCGCCAGTTCCTGGGGCGAATTCAGTTTTCGCGTGCAACGGCCGCCCGTTTTCGACGCCGGATCTGATCTGCGCGGCCCGCTGGGAGTAATGGTGGCGTCGGAACGGGTCAGCCCCGGCTCCCTGCCGCTCAGCGTGCCGGGAGGGCGCTTGGTCGTGATTGGAACCGGGGACATATTCTCCAACCGCCGCCTGGCGGACACCGGGTGCCAGGCGCTCTCGCTCAACGCCATCAACTGGGCCGTGGATCGCGACACCCAGCTTCATTTTCCGCCGCGACCGATCGAACATTTCCGGCTGTCCCTTTCCCAGGAGCAGCTCGCCAAACTCCGGCTGGGTCTCCTCTTTGCCCTGCCGGGCGCGGTCGGCCTGCTCGGCCTGCTGGTCTTTTGGACGCGCCGCCGCTGAGAAAAAACTGAAAGGCTGAAGGTCTGAAAGATTGAACACTGTCACCGCTTAACCCACATCGACCAGCCGGTATCTGCCTTCGCCCCTGACGGTCAGCTTCTCGAATCGCACCACTTTCCCCGCTTCCGTTCTTCAGCCTTAAGTCCTTCAGGTTTTCAGCCCTTTTCTTCATGCGCACCAAAGTCACTCTCGTGCTGTTGTTGATGAATGTTGTTCTCTTTTTCTCCATCTTCACCTTCGTGCACCGGTGGCGAACCGACGCATTGTGGGAAGAAAGCCGGACCCGCGTCCTCGGCCCGGAGGCCGCTACGATCCAGTCTTTGGAGATCACCGGGGGCCACTTCGCCGCACCGGTCCGGCTCGAGAAAAAACCGGACGGTTGGATGATCACCAAACCCACCGAGTGGCCCGCCAACCCGCATGCCGTCAGCCGGATTCTCAATGAGTTGATGTTGCTCAACCACTTTACGAGCTTCCTCGTCAAAGACCTTGCCAAGAGCGGCCTTTCGCTGGCCGATTACGGCCTCGACAAGCCCCAGATCACACTCACCTTCACCGCCGGCGTGGACAATGGCCCCGTTGAGCATGCCGCCCCTGTCCAGCTCAAGACCGTCACGCTGCGCGTCGGGGATGCGACCAAGGTGGGCAACCGCCTCTATGTGCTGTCGCCCGACGGCAAGCGCATCCATGTCGTGAGTCGCAGTCTGGCCGACAGCCTCGCGCTGACCCTGAGCCAGTTGCAAGCCGACACAATATTCAGCATCCCGCTCTTCGAAGTGCGTTCGTTCAATCTCCAGACCGGCGCGCCCACCAACCTCCGGAGCCGCCTGCGCCGCGACGGGTCCCGCTGGTTGTTTGAAGCGCCCATCCTCGCGCGGGCAGACCGGATTCAAGTGGAACTCGCCATCAATGCCCTGAACGGGCTTCACACCCGGTCTTTTCTCGACGCCGCGACAGTGCCTGCACCCGACCGGACCGGACTCAACAATCCCGCGTTCCGTCTTACGCTCGAGGGCAACGGCCGCCGCGAGACACTCTTGCTGGGCAGTCCGGTGCCCGCCAGTGAAGCGGCTGCCGCCGTCAAATCGGCGACGGAGGAGACGCCGTCCGAACCGGCCACTGAGTATTATGCCAAGATGGACGACCGGGCGCCGGTCTTCACCGTCCAGTTCCCCGACAGGCTTTTTACCACGCTGCGCAACTCCCAGGAGGAACTGCGGGACAAACACCTGCTCAGCTTCGATCCGCGCGCGCTCACCTCCCTTACGCTGGTCGCGCCGAACCGGCCCGAACTGACCCTCCAGCGACTCGGAAACCCCGGGCAGCCCCAACAGAACGACCCGTGGCAGATCGTCACCCACGCGGCCAATCAGGCGCCCCAAACGCTGCCCGCTGAGCTCCCGCTGGTCCAGCGGATCATCGAGAAGCTCAGTTCGCTCCAGGCGCTCAAGTTCCTCCGCGACGCCCCCCAGAATATCGAACTCGAGAACTGGGGCTTCAACCGTCCCGAACGTGAGATTACGCTCAACTTCTCCACGAAAGGTGCCTTTGCCGAAGGTGGCTCCGCCGCCGCACTATCCTCCTCGGCCACCCTGCTGATCGGTGTCGCCAATGAGCGCGACGGTCTCGCCCGGGCCAAACTCGCCAATGAGCCCTTCGTGTATCTCGTCGACCCTGATATCCTGCGAGAATCGCCGGTGACCGTGAACTATTATCGGAGCCGCCTGCTGCGCGAGCTCCCCGCCGGCGCCCGGATCACCGCCCTCTCCCTCAAAGACGCGACGACCAAGACTGAGATCTTCGCCCGCCGGCTGGCCGACGGTGAAACCTGGAATCAAGCCCTCGCCAAGGAACCGGAAGCGAAGCGGACCGCGCTGCTGGTCCTGCTGGACCAACTGGGCAGTCTGCGGGCCAAGGATTTCGTCCTCGACTCGTTCCCGCCCGCGGTGGAGATCGGCGGCGAAATGCGTCCGTGGAAGTATGCCCTCGAAGCGACGATCTCCCTCGTCGGAGGCACCGGGGGCCAGACCGACGCGATCACCTTGTTTCTTACCGAACGCACCGGCGGCGGCACGCAGTTTGCCGGCTCGCCCGGTTTCAACGTGGTTTTTGAAGCCGATCAGAAGCTGCTCGACGCTCTTTTCACGCTGACTCACGGCCCAAGGGAGCCGATGCCTCCCTCGCCCGCGCCGGCCGCCGTCGAGGCCGCAAAACCGGCCGGGCATTGACGGGGATGCGGACGCTGTTGCGACGCCCTCCGGCGCCACTAAGGGAAGGAATGGAGCCTTTGACCATCACGAGGGAATTTCCGCCGCCAAAACCATGCCCATGAGCCTGAAGCGGTCACTATGGTTTGGTTTGCGCTGGTGCACCTCCGCAGCGCTGTTGGTCGCTAGCTGGGTAGTCTGGCTGGTGTTGATCGCCGGACTAGGACTGCAGGTCTGGGTCGTGACGCGCCGCGAGCTGGAACTGCCTGACTTCGCCCTACGCGCCATTGAACGCCGACTGGCGGCCTCTGAGATCACGGCGCGTTTCGGCCGCGCGATCTTTGATCCCACCGGACGGGTGCTGTTCGAGCAGGTCCAGCTTTTCGGTCCCGATCGGACGGTGCCGCTCGTCACGATCCGCGCTGCGTACGCCAGCCTGGATTTCCTGCCGCTGCTGGTCGGTGAGGTTCGGGTGCATGAAATCCGCCTCACCGGCGTCGACCTGCGGGTGCCCGCGATGTTGTCGCCATCCGGCACCGATGAAGCGGTCGTGAGCGACCTCGATGGCGTGTTTCAGGCGCAACGATCCGACTATCACATCGCAGTCTGCACCTTTCGCGTCGCCGGGGTGGCGGTCACGAGCCACGGTCGGTTTCACCTCCCCCCGGGGATCCAATCCCGGCCCGGTTCAATGCAGTTGCTTGACCTGGTGATCGAGCGCTGCCTCAGGTCGGGCCGCAAGCTCATCGCGCTCCGGCCTCAAATCGAGTCCCTGGAGGACCCACGCCTGCAGTTGACGCTCACCCCGACGCCGAATTCCGGCGCCCTCGTCGAGGCCGAGCTCCTGGTCGACTCCTCCCATCCCGAAGCTTCCTGCACGGTGCAGTCAGGCCGGGCCAGGATGGTTTTCCCGTTGTTGGGCGACACGCCGGTGGCCACCGAGGTGATGATTGATGCCGAGCGGGTGGATTGGAAACAACAGGCGCAGGTGGCTCGTCTGCACGCCGTTCTTTCAGGTTTGCTCATCCCTGACCGTTTTGTGTTTACGCCACTTTTGGCGCGGCTGACCGCAGCGGGAGGCAGTGTCTTGGGCCTCTCCTTTGCCGCCCCGGCTGCTGAACTGACGGTGGCGGAGTGGCCCCGAGTCCAGGGCAATGTCATGCTGCAGGCCGGTGGATCACCTCTGACGGCGCGCGCCGACGTGGACACCCGCCGGGGCGATGGGAGGATCGATCTCTCCGCGTCGCTGGGGCCGGAACTGCTGCGCCTCGCCGCCGCCCGGTTCGGGCTGAAGGCGGCCAAATGGGTGACCCTGAGCGAGCCGGCGTCGCTGCGAGCCTGGATCGATCTCGCGGGAGGTTGGAAACTGGCGCGCACCGAGGGCGATATCTCCGTTCGCCACGCTATCGCCCACGACGTCGCGATCGACGCCGCGGGCGGACACATTGTCTACGACGGCCACGGCCTCAACGTCACGGACCTCACGCTGTTCCAGGGCGGCAACGCGGCCTACGGATCCTATGCGATGGACACGGCCACCAACGAGTACCGATTTCTGCTGCACGGTCATCTGCGTCCGCTCGACATCTCGGGCTGGTTCACCGGGTGGTGGCCGCGTTTCTGGCGCGGCTTTGACTTCGCAGCGGCGCCGCCGGTTGCGGACGTTGATGTCGCCGGTCGATGGGGGACGGCGCAGGAATCCGCCGTCTTCTGCCAGGCCGATGCGGCCCAGCCGGGCATTCGCGGGGTGCCATTCGACCGGGTGCGGACAACCCTCTTCTTCCGACCTGACTACTTTGAGGTGTCCGAATTCAAGGCCGAACGCGCAGGCCATTCCGGCCAAGGCTCGTTCACCGTCACCGTCGATTCCGCGAATTCGACGTACCGCACGCTGGAGTTCGAAGCCGTGTCCGACCTCGATCTGGCCGAGTGCGCCCGGCTGTATGGTCCGGCCGGCACCGCGCTGGCTGCTCCGTTCCAGTTTGCCGACCCTCCCACCGTGCGCGTGGCCGGTCATTTTGACGGCCCTGGCGCACCCGGCGGACCCCGCATGCAGATGCATTTTACGGTGGCGGCAAACCGCCGCGTGACCTTGCACGGTTTTCCCCTGGACACGATGAAGTTCTCCGCGAACTACCACGACAGCGATCTGGATCTGCAGGACATCGAGGTGGGGTTCGCCGGCGGCGCGGCCACGGGCTGGGCGCGGATCGAGGGGCCGCGCGACACGCGCACCGTCGCCTTTGACGCAAAGCTGGGCGGGGCCGACCTGGGCCGTGTCATCACTCTCATTGATGAGCTTCAATCCGCTGGGAAACCAGCGGGCTCAGACCGGCCCGCCGAGCATTTGTTGCGCCGCGCCTCGAGCGGCCACCTCGATGGCCGGCTGACCGCTTCCGGCCGGCTCGGGGAGCCGTTCAGTTTCCATGGCGACGGGCAGTTGACGGTCGCCGGGCAGGAGCTCGGCAAAATCCATCTGTTCGGACAGCTCTCCGAACTGTTGAGCAAGACCCTGCTCGGCTTCACTTCGCTGCGCCTCGACAGCGCCCAGGCGAGTTTCCGGATCGACGGCAGCAAGCTGGTCTTTCCGCAGGTCAAATTGCAGGGCCCGCGCGCTTCGATTGATGCCAAGGGCGAGTATCTGCTCGAAACCAAAACGCTCGACTTCAACGCCCGCATCTACCCCCTGCAGGAAAGCAAGTTCGTCGTGGCCGACGCGCTCGGCGCCCTGCTCACGCCGCTTTCCAATGTGCTTGAGCTGAAGCTCACCGGAGCATTGGAAAAACCATCGTGGGCCTTTGCGTTCGGGCCGACCAGCCTCCTGCGTGCCATCACCCGCCCGCTCAACAGCGGCCCAATCGCCCCAAACGGAACGCCGCCGCCCGCTCCGCCACCGGCGGCGCCGGAAAAATCTCCGTAGCTCCAAAGCCAGGATCGCCGACTCCGGCTACCAATCCCGTGCCGGTTCTTCGCGATGAAAAATCCTTTGCTCCGGCCTTGCTCCCACGCCTAGCCTCCCGGTCACCGCCATGCTCCGCTCCTCCTCCACTGCCGCCCGCGACTGGCTGAACCGCGCCTCCGTCCTCGGCAGCAGCGTGCTGGTCCTGATCGGACTGGTTGTGCTGGCAGGCCAGGAGCCATGGATCAATGCTGTTCTGCAGCTTCCAGCCGGCGATCCGCCGATGCCTTTGGACACGGCGCTGAGCGTCTGCCTGCTGGGTGTTTCGTTGCTGGCCTTGGAATCGAAGACCGGCCGGCTCGCCTGGCTGGCCGTGGTGCCGGCAGGGATTGGTCTCATTACGCTTTTCCAGCTCGCCACCGGCCGGAATCTGCGTCTGGAGGAGTTGTTCGCGCCGCTACAAACTGCGATCGACTCCGCGCCACCCAGCCGAATGCCAGGGCTCACTGCACTCGCGCTCCTGACTGCCGGCCTCTGCGTCTTGTTGTTCAAATTTCCCCAGCTGGCGCGATGGCGTGCCTTGGGTATCGTACTGGGCGCGTCACTGACCATTTCGATCGGCCTGGCGCCATTGGTCGGTCGGATTCTCGGACTCTCCGAAGGGTCCGGCCTGTATCCCGTCCTGCGGCCCAGTCCGCTGGCGGCCGTGTGTTGCTCGCTTTTTGGAGTCCTTCTCCTGAGCGGTCACTGGCGTCGCGAGTTTGATCGTGCGGAAGGCGTGCCGGGCTGGCTGTCCGTGCCAGTGGTGGCAATCGGCGCCACCCTGACGCTGCTATTCGCCGCCGCGTTGCGTGATCGCGAAGCGGGGTTTATCCGGTCGACCACCCAGCTTGCCATCAACAACGTTGCCACGGTTCTGAACCTCGAACTGGACAATGAGGCGCAGGCTCTTCAGCACATGGCCGCGCGCTGGACGCGGGCCGGCCAGGTTACGGACGCCCTGCGCGACCAGGACGGCGCGGCCTATCGCGAGAATTTCCCTGCGCTTCGCTCGCTGACCTGGGTCGATGAATCCGGACGGTCCGCCTGGTTCTTTCCCCGCGCCGGCAATGAATACCTTCTCGGCTATGATCACCGGACCGATCCGCTGCATTGGAAGCTCATCGAGCAGGTGCGGGCGACAGGTCGACCGGCGTTCTCCGGCCTGACCCAACTGCCGCTCGCCGGCCAGGGTTTCCTGATGTGCGCGCCGTTGCCTGCGCCCAACGCATCAAACCGGCAGGCGCTCCTGGGCGAGTTTTCCTACCCAGCCATGATTGAAGCGGTTCAAAGCCGCCTTCACCTGCCGGCTCTGTATGCCATCACGATCGATGTCGACGGCCAGCGGATATCCGAAGAATTCCCCTCCGGCCCTGTCCGCCAGGACCTGCGCGAGGAGTCGGTCTTCAATCTGTTCAACCAGCGAATTCGCATCAGTCTTTCCCCGGCGGCCGCCACTCTGGAACAGGGACGCCGCTACTTTCCCGAGCTGTTCACCACCCTTGGCCTCGGGCTGAGTCTGGTGCTTGGTGCGGTGACTCATCTGGCCCGGATCGGGGGAATGCGGCGGCGCGCCGCCGAACAGGCCAACGCACAACTGCTGGCGGAAAACGAGGAGCGCCGGCGGGCCGAACAGGCTTTGCGGGCCAGCCAGGCTGCGACGCGCAAGCTCTCGCTCGTCGCGAGCAGCACCGACAACCTGGTGGCCATTACCGACGCCGCCGGCCGGCTCGAGTGGGTGAACGAGAGCGTCGTGCGGCTCTTCAATTTCAGCCTCGCGGAAATCGTTGGCCGCGAACTCACCGCTTTGCTGGTGGGACCGGACACCGATCCATCGACCGCCTCCCGTCTGCACGACGCCCTTCAGCGCGGGGTTTCGTTCAACGCCGATCTCAGCTGCCAGACGCGGGCCGGCCGGCACTGCCATCTTCACCTCGATCTGCAGCCCGTGCGCGCCGAGGCCGGCGACGTCGAGAATTTTATCGCGATGATGGTCGATATCACCGCCCAGGTGGAGACGGAACAGCATCTGCGCAACGCCAAGGAAGAGGCCGATGCGGCTTCGCGCGCCAAATCGGAGTTTCTGGCGTCGATGAGCCACGAGATCCGCACGCCGATGAATGGCGTGATCGGGATGACCAGCCTGCTCCTTGATACTCCGCTCACGACCGACCAGCGCGAATGCTTGAACACCATCCGGGCAAGCGGTGATTCGCTGCTGTCCATCATCAATGACATCCTCGATTTCTCAAAGATCGAATCTGGCCGGATGGACCTCGAGCAACACCCGTTCGAGCTGGCGATCTGCCTGGAGGAGGCATTGGACCTTTTCGCCGTTCCGGCAGCGGTCAAACGCATTGATCTGGCGTACTTCGTCAACGCCGATGTGCCGGCCTGGATCCTCGGCGATGCCGCCCGCCTGCGGCAGATTATCGTCAACCTCGTCAACAACGCCATTAAGTTCACCCCGAAAGGTTCTGTGTCCGTTGAGGTGAGCCGGACGAACGCACCCGAGCTGGAGAAGCGGGACGCGCCTGCGCCGGCCCCATTTCCGGGTTCGCGTGCCCCGATCCCGGCCGGCGAAACCTTCTGGCTGGCCATTGCGGTGCGCGACAGTGGAGTTGGCATCCCGACGGAGAAGCGACACCGGCTCTTCCGGCCGTTCTCGCAGGTGGACTCCTCGACCACCCGGAAATATGGTGGCACCGGCCTCGGGCTCGCCATCAGCCGGCGGCTCAGCGAACTCATGGGTGGGACGATCGGGGTCCAAAGCGAGCCGGGGCTGGGCTCGGTCTTCACGGTGGCGATTCCCACCCAGCCCGCCTTTCCGCCGACCGAACTGGCACGCGAAGAGCTTCCGCCTCCGCTGCGCGGCCGCCTGGTGTGGGTGGTCGACAACCACGACATCAACCGACATTTTCTAACCTCTACGCTGACCGGGGCCGGACTCTCGTGTGTGGTGATGGAGTCGGCCCACATGGCCCGGGCACAGTTGCTGCATGGCGAACCGCCCGCATTGTTGATCGTCGACCAGTTCCTCCCGGACGGTGAGGGCCGGCATTTGGCCCAAGAGCTTCGCACGGCCTGGCAGCAACCGCAGTTGCCCGTGCTCTTGCTCTTGCCGGCCGGCGACCCCATGCCCCGTACCTGGCTGCAAGAACTGGCTCCGGCGGCGCATCTGCTCAAACCGCTAAAGGCGGCGCCATTATTGCTGACCATCCGTTCGCTGTTCAGCCCTCCAGCCGCCCGGCCCGATCCGGCAGCCAGCGCCCAGCGGATGTTGAGCGATGAGATCCCGCTCAAGATTCTGCTCGTTGAAGACAACCCGGTGAATCGCAACGTCGCCTTGAGCCTGC
>Ga0182011_10000356_pt1 | contig 39714 bp, 48 predicted proteins | sample 711E1DmetaG_FD_120481 | JGI IMG/M metagenome (GOLD analysis project Ga0182011, IMG submission 120481) | Permafrost microbial communities from Stordalen Mire, Sweden - 711E1D metaG | ecosystem: Environmental > Terrestrial > Soil > Wetlands > Permafrost | place: Sweden: Stordalen | collected...
ATGGAAATTTTCACCGTCGACATGGATATCCTTCGCAGGACCGGATGCGACCAGTCCCGGCACGTACTGGTTCTGCCAGTGCGAGGCATTGGAATCGAAGGGATACCGGGAGACCTGGTAAAAGGCGGTCACCCCGTTCTCACCGGAGAGCCAGCGGAAGTTCGTGTTATTGAAGTACCGGTCGGTGATATCGATACGCACCGTGTCGTTGTCGCCCCAGACCGGGTCATTTGCCATCTCCACACTGCTCATGACATGGGATCCCGGCAGGTAGACATTGTGCGAGTCCACCTCGATATATGATGTGGGCATGCTCCCGATATCCTGCATATGCAGGAAGGATACATTGGTACCGGCAGCGGCACTCAGCTGGAGACCAAAGTACGGTGAGAGCGTTGTCAGGCGTATGGTTTTTGTATGGTTTCCAATCTGGATTGTAACAGGCCTGATAGAAACCGGTGCGGGAAATCTCAGTTGCGCGCTCAGGCTGGTTCCCGGCAGCTGCAGGACCGGCACAGGGTTTATCGGTTTTGGCACCACAGTCTGGACGGCGACCGGGTTCTGTATTGCTACCGGTGTTATCGTCACGACCGGGACCAGTGTATAGCTCTTCTGGCTCAGCTGATTGACAGCGATGGTAAAGCTTGTTGTATAATCCTGGTATCCCGTTTTTTCAAGCAGCAGGGTATGGGTGCCTGCGGTCAGTGCGCGGGTGGTAAACGGAGTGGTACCCTGCACGGCACCGTCGATGATTACCTGCGCTCCGGAGGGTGTGCTGCTGATGGCGATTGCACCGATGGGGGCAACAGTAAGCAACGGGATGACATGGATTGGCTGATCGATGTTCTGGACAAGTACCGGTGCCGGTATCGTGGTCGCCGGGGCAAGGTCCATCGCCGGAACGGTGACGGGAAGGACAAAGATGGCGAGGACAAGGAATAAAAAAAGGAATATTCTTTTCATAACGCTCACAGGAGGATTGGGTGCAACCGAGAGTAAATAGATTGTGAAATGATCGCAGAGGGGGTTGGCCGGTTCATCCTCTTGCACGACCACGGGGCGACTGGGAAGACATGGGGGTCACCGTGTTCCAGGTGTATGACAATCCCAAAGACACGGAAAAAAAGGTCTACCTTGAATATGCCGTGAGCCTGCCCGTGAGCCCGAAGTCCTGGTACTGCCTGCCGATCCGTCACCCGGACACGCTGGTACGCCGGGATGAGTCCCTGCGGCACAATGTCCAGCTCGAGGTCTGGGACCGGGCCATCGTCAACAGCGTCTCGGGTTACCATCACTGGAACGCGGCGTTTGTCGGCTTCTGCCTGTCCAGGCCCTCGTCATGAGCGGGGAAATTTTCCTGTCCGTTTTTTTTAATTTATCTTCCCGGCCGGTGGCCCGGCCGGTATTTTTTGAGCTCGTCAACAATGGTTGATACGACACGCTCGAAATCCTCATCCGCACACCCGATGGTTATATCGGCGTACTGCTCGTACAGCGGGACCCGCTCGTTGTACATATCCCTGAGGCCCTGGCCGGCATGAAGGACAATGCCCCTCATCGTGATGTTCATGAGCCGTTTTTCCATCTCCTCAAAGGAAATCCTCAGGTAAACGACAACCCCGTCCGATTTCAGGTGTTCCATTGCCCGCCTGCTAAAAACAACGCTGCCCCCCGTGGCAATGACGGCATTGCGTTCCTCCAGGGCCAGGACAGTTTTTTCCTCGGTCGCAAGGAACGATTCCGGCCCCTCCGCATCAATGATTTCCTGCAGGAGCCGCCCGCACTTCTGCTGGATGACAATGTCCGTATCGACAAATTGCATACCCATCGTCTTTGCGAGGATGACCCCCGCGGTGCTCTTCCCGGCACCGGGCATGCCGATGAGGATGATGGAGGTTATGAGCCTTGCGCAGTCTCCGTATTTTATTTCCCTGGTTGACCGGTAAACCCTGTTTCTCTCACTACCTGTCCGTGCACCGCCCGCGGGCTGCCGGGCGGTGTCCTGTCCCTCAGAGAGCATCGAATTCCCGCCGTATCCGGTAGTAATAGTCGTCCGAAAGCATGTCAGTGAGCCCGTATTTTTTGTACACCTGGTCGGCATAGTGGTAGTTCATCCGGTCGATCAGCACATAGTCGACCTTCCCCTTCAGGAGTTGTGCAAGCCCTTCCGCTCCCGGGAGCACCGGGGCGATCATGGCATACGTCCTGATGCCGGCCCGGTGCAGGGTATCGAGGGCCTGTATCCTGTCGCCGATTGGCGGTGCATGCGGTTCGAATACCTGCCTGATTTTATCGTCTGCCGTCGTGACCGAGAAACCGACCTCAACATCCCGGGCATCTTTCAGGATGTCGATGTCCCGCAGGACCAGCGGGGAACGCGTCTGGATGATCACCGGCCAGGCATTCTCAACCAGTATCTCCAGGCACTGACGGGTCAGCCGGTATTGTGCCTCGAGGGGCTGATACGGGTCGCACACGCCGCTCACCCAGACCCTGTCCCGCTTCTTCTTCTTTATTTCCCGGCGTAACAAATCGGGAGCATTGACCTTTACATCGACAAATCCGCCCCAGGGCTCCTTATGCCCGGTCACCCGTTTCATGAAGCGGGCATAGCAGTACGAGCAGCCGTGCTGGCAACCGGTGTAGGGGTTGATGACGTACGGATAGATCTTTGATTTCGAGAGGATGCTTTTTGCCTGGATTTCCTGTACGATCAGTGTCATTTCACGTCACCTGCCCTTCCTGATAATCTTCCGCCTGCCAGAGCCCGGCCCCGGTTGATTTCCGGATTGCCGCCCGGTATGTTCCGGGAACCATGAGTGCGTGGCTGCCGTTGTGCCAGCCCGGTTGGGTAAACATAAGAACTCTGCCCGGGGAACGGCGGCCCTGCTTCTCATCACGGGGTTGTTTTGACGGCCACCGGTGCCGGGGGAGGATTTACATAGGCAATACCGCTGGTGCCGTTCATAACGACCGGGTAGTGGCCGGTATCCAGCCTGACGGTGTACACCGGTTCCTGGCTCTGGTACTTGAGGTCCGGGAACAGGTAGAAGGGCTGTACCAGCGTGTTGTTGCCTCCCAGCGCGACGATGTCTGAGTTGAAGGTATTGTTATCCGGATATCTGGCAGTGACCTGGACTTCATCGTAGGCCCCGGTTTTTATCCGGATTTTTCCCAGGCAGCGGTAGGTCGTCACTTTCTCTTCGATAACGGCACAGTCCATACCTTCAATGTATGCCATTTCCACGGGTGCCGGTGCCGGTGTCGGGGTAATAGTCGGGAGCGGCGTGGTCACGGGTGCCGGTGTCGGGGTAGCGGTCGTGCTGGTCGTGTCATTGCTTACGCATCCCGCGGTTACCAGGACAGCCAGGGCCACAAGGAGATAAAAAAACTGCCTCATAGTTTTTTGTTCAATCCGGTTGACGTTATACTTTCGTACGGGATGCCCCTGGCGGGGGCGGATGACCGGATTGTTTGGGCCAGCCCGGGCAGCAAGGTGCAGCCCTCCGGTTCACGCTGAAGAAGGCCTGAGGGTCCCCCGGCGGCCGGGTTCTCCCGTACCGGTAACCGTTCATCCTGCTTTTTAAAAAGAACCACAACATCTATCCACCGGGACTCATCAAGTAACTCCCGGTGATTTTATTGACAGAAACAGATTTACAGCGCAAACATACAAAAATCGGCGAAATCCGGGAAATTGTCGGGAATTTTGAAATTGACATAGAAGAGGTAAAAAACAGTCCTTTGAAAATCAAGTTAATCCAGGTCCTGAATGCAAGTGGGGACTGTTACATCGGCAGCGCAAATCTGATGGTCAAAGGCAAGGGGTGTTCAGACTTTTACCGGGGCATGCAGCCGCAAAAAACCCGGGAAGCGGCTCTGGAAGCCGCTGTCGACGGATTTTTTGCCTATCTTTCTGATGAGTCAGAAATAAAAGCAGTGAAAAACTGGTAAATTTTTTCCATCACCTCTGATTTTGGGCCCTTGTCCGGAAAGCACGTGATCAGGACTTTCCGGTCTTTGTAATCTTTTTTGATGGTTTGATGGTGGAAGGAGGGTTCGCAGGGGGCGGCAGCTCTTCGCCATGGGGATGGAAATGGGCATCATGACGGGGCGGGGAGGCAATGCCGCTTTTGCCTGCGGGTTATGGGCTGCATGCGGATAGGGGGGACGATCCATGGGGTTGTGCTGTTCCTCATGAGGATGTTCCCTGTCCTGGCAGGACTACGGCCCGGGGTGGGACTGCGGGTTACGGAGATATTTTCCGGGTTCGTGTCGTGGTGACATAAGCAATACATCCGCTGCCTGTTGATAAAGAAAAATACGGTACAACCGGCTGAGCAGGGCGATTGGATGGAAGAAGCAGCGGATCAGACAAAGCGGATTAAAGACAAGTCAGCAGCGTCCCGCTTGTATCCGGCCTGCTGGCTGCTTTTAGGAACGGTAACCCTTTGCAGCGGGAATCTGAGAATTTCAGGGCCTGCTTTTTTCGAGGGTCAGTTCAAGTACGCCATCGGAGAACCGTTTTTTACTGAATCGTACCTCGCAGGGGATGGTGATGACTTTTTTAAACTGTTCCACGGTATTGACTGCAACGATGGTGACCGAGGTTGAATTGTTCTCAAGATCGATTTTGATTTTTTTCTCTTCAATTCCTGGCAGTTCCGTAAGAATGCGGAGGAATTGTCCTTCATCAATAACCGTTGTTACCGGTTCGATAATTTGCACGGTTTTGTTGATTTCCGGATTTCCTGTTCCCATAGTCCTGCTCTCCTGTTCTTCTGAGATGATGTCCCGGTTTTTTCCGGGTTATTCTTCATGTGCATTCTTGTTTTTCCCGTGTATATCGGAAAAATGGGGGATGGTATTCAATCTATGGTTGGCAGGTGAACAGGTTCACAGCCATGTGCAATGCTGCTGGTGTCGGCGAACCTGATCAATGAGCCAATGATCTTATATTTGTTCCTTTGGAGGTATTTTCCCTGCGGACGCACAGGAGAAAACCCGGTTCCCGGGGGTCTTCTGATGCTTCCGTACGGATGCTGATGTTTCGATGCTGTCTGGCTGCCATGATACGGTAGATATGATACGGTCAGATGAGATTATCATTTTCTTTCACGATGGCGGCCGGCCACCACGGGTACGACTATACCCGGTGATTACCTCTCCAGGAAAGAAGATAAACCCGACGGGATATTGCAATTATTGCATTGTTTTATGAAAACGGGACAGGTACCTGCAGGACAAAACGTTGTCCGGTCTGCAGAGATACAAAAAGCGCCATGGTTTTTTATTCCGATCCGGTTACGATGTTTTTCCCTTGTTGTTATCATTACCATTCGTGCCGGCTCCGTTCCTGTTGTGTAAAATATGCTCAAACACCTGCTGGAAATCATCGAGTTTCTGACTGATGTGTTTTTTCCCTTTTTCTGTGGAACAATACAATTTTGATTTTCCCGAAGCCTTGATCTCAAGGTACCCGCTCTCCTCAAGATCATGGAGAATGGTGTAAATCCTTGCCTGGGGGATAAAAACATTGTACCGGTTGTGGATTTCAAGAACGATATCGTACCCTGAAATCGGTTTATCCAGAAGCGAAAGGACCACAGGCTCCAGTGATTTTTTTACAACATTGTCGATCGTTGACTGAGGGACGACAGAGACAGAACCGGCAGGAAATGTCTGGTGGGAAAAGAGAAGCGTTGTTTCTTTCCCGGTTGATACGATAATCTTGGGAAAACCCTCAGACAGCGTTTTTATCAGCATATGATCAATTTTTCCGATATTCAGGGCAATGATCCCGGATACAGGGCTCTTTTTCTCCTTTTTTGAAAGAAGCAGATCCCGAATCGCAAGAATATCACCGAACTCTTCGGTCTCAGAAAAATCAAGATAGACCCGCAGGGAATCCGGTGTTCCTGCCCCCAGCAGGGATCCCGTGCACTTTTCCACTACGGGTATCAGGGTATACATTTCGTTCTTTTTTATCCGGTGGGTGTACAGTTCCTTTTTCTGGATCGCTTTTATGAAATATTTCGGGAGCGTTGACTGGGAATAGGCAAACAGGTTGCGTCCTCCCTTTTTTATGCCCTCTTCCAGTGCAAATTTGAATATGGGTTCTTTTACGGCATTGTCGGCATAGAGGAAGAGGACGATGTCGGTGAAGATATCCTGTAACAGGACTGTTTTTATTTCCGGCAGGTCAAGATACGCAAGGCCATCCTGTTCCGGCTGGCCGCTCTCCCCGCCCGGTACCTTTTTTTCCTGGAGCTGCTGGAGGATTTTTCTCTCCTCCAGTTCAGCCGCTTTCCGGAACAGTGCCACTTCGATGGCTGCTTTGATTTCCAGTTCATTGAAGGGCTTTACAATATAGCCGTAGGGCCGGGCCTTTTTTGCCTGTTCAATGATGGTATCGTCCGCATATGCTGTGATAAAAACTACCGGAATATCCAGTTGCGTTGTTATGATTTTTGCCGCTTCAATTCCGTTCATCGTTCCTGGCATCACAATATCCATCAGCACAAGATCCGGGCGTAAGCTCCGTGCCTTATCGACTGCATCATCACCGGAAGCAGCCATCCCTGCAACGCTGTATCCCATTGCATGTAACAGTCGCTCCAGCTGCATTACAATAATCGCTTCATCATCCACAACAAGTATCTTCGACATTGGTTATACCCCCGTAGTAAAAGCAGGAAATTCCATGCGGGTTTCAGTACCCTTCTGGCTCTTTACCGTAAATGATCCCTTCAGCTGGTGCTGCACCAGTGTCCTGATCAGCTGGATTCCGAGACTGTTTGTACGACTGATATCAAAATGTGCTGGTAACCCGATTCCATCATCACGGATCATGATGCAGATCCGGCCGTTTTCCTGCACGGCAGAAATTCTGATAGTGCCTTTTTTTCGCCCCTTGAAGGCATGTTTATACGCATTCGAAAGGACCTCATTCATGGCAAGCGCACAGGGAATGGCCTGGTCCACCGGAAGAAATATCTCGGGGGAATTAACCTCACAGCGGATATCATGCCCCTTGCCGGAATAAATATTTGATAACCCGTCTATCTGGTCCCGGATCTGGGCGGACAGACTGATTTTTCCGAACCGTTTGCTCTCATACAGCTTTGTATGGATCTGCGCCATGGTCTGGATTTTGAGCATTATATCCGTCAGGATTCCGTTTGTTGATTCATCCTTTGAACTCATCCGGGTCATATCAAGCAGGCCGGATATCAGCTGGAGGTTATTCTTGACCCGGTGGTGGATCTCGCGGAGCAGCGTCTCTTTCTCGGAGACCAGTTCTTCAAGAGAGTCGCGTTGTTTTTTCAGTTCTTTTTCAATCCTGCCTCGTTCGATAGCATAACGCAGGGAACGGACAATTAATGGCCCGTTCATCTGACCTTTGACAAGATAGTCCTGTGCACCCCCTTTGAGTGCATTCAGACCGGTTTCTTCGTTGTCAAGCATGGTCAGTACCACAATCGGTACATCCCCGGCATGCTCTCTTACCCACCGGAGCGTGTCCAGCCCCTGGCTGTCAGGAAGTCCAAGGTCAAGAAGGATAATATCGATTCCGCTCTCTGCAAAGAACGGTTTTACAGCCGATAACCGGTCTGCGCAAACGATATCGAAAGACGATCCTTTATGATCAGACAGCAGCTCACGTATCATCTCCACATCAGCCGGATTGTCCTCGATCAAAAGAATCGTCATGAGCTGCACCTTACTTTTTTGACGGAAGTGTTACAACGGAAAACCAGAAGTTCTCAAGGGATCTGACAACCTCCACAAATTCCGCAAATTTCACGGGTTTCTTTATATAACAGTTCGCGTGGAGCCGGTATGATTCAAGGATATCCTTGTCATCCTTTGAGACGGTCATGATGACGACAGGGATATATTTCAGCACATCATCCGCCTTGATCTCCCCGAGGACTTCACGCCCGTCTTTTCTGGGCATATTAAGGTCGAGCAGGATGATATCCGGTGTCGGAACCGAGGCATACTGGCCCCTCTTGCGGAGAAAATCCATCGCTTCCACGCCATCGTTCACTACACTCAAGTTGTTGCAGAGTTTGTTGTCCGAAAACGCTTCCTGGGTAAGAGTGACATCAGCTGGATTGTCATCGACCAGCAGGATTTCGACCGGTCGTGACCACTTTAAGATATTTTCATTCTCATTCATGGTTCATCTCCTTCTTTCTTTTTGGAATGGTGAAATATAATGTTGATCCCGAGCCGGGAACAGACTCGATCCAGATAGTCCCGCCGTGTTGTTCTGTAATTCTCTTGCAGATTGCGAGACCTATCCCGGTCCCGGGGTATTCGTCCCGGGTGTGGAGACGCTGGAAAATCTTAAAAATCCGATCCGAATACTGGGGATCGATACCAATCCCGTTGTCAGAAACGGAAAAGATCCAGCTTTTCTCATCCTGTTTTGCCGCTAGGTGAATATGCGGAGCAACACCGGGTTTGTGGAATTTGATTGCATTGCCGATCAGGTTCTGGAACATCTTGGTGATCTGTTCCTGATCTGCATAAATTGAGGGGAGTGGATCGTTTGTAATGACCGCATGGTGTTCTTTGGTGGCAACCTGAAGATCACTGAGGGCCAGATCAAGCGATATATTACTATTGGTCAACACATATTTGTGTTCCTGCGTCTGGACGCGGGAATAGGTTAAAAGATCCTGGATCATCTGCTGCATCCGCAGGGTTCCTTCGGTAATGAAGTCGAGATACTTGTCCGCTTTTTCATCGATTTTTCCATGATAGCGTTTTACCAGAAGTTCAGTAAATCCCGATATTGCCCTGAGGGGTTCCTGCAGGTCGTGGGAAGCGACATAGGCAAACTGCTGGAGTTCTATGTTGGATCGGACAAGTTCTGCGGCTTTGATTTTAAGATCCTCTTCCAGCTTCTTTCGCACCGTGATGTCCCGGATGTTGCACTGGATGACCTTCTTATTGTTCACCGTATAGACGTTACTGAGGAACTCCACGGCTATCCGCTGCCCGTCCGCGGTTTCGATTGGCATATCTTCGTACCGGACGTATTCCTTCCGCTGTAATTCTTCGAAGTTTTCTTTGTTGGCGATAATGTCCTTGAACAGCCCGATCTCCCAGAGTTTCTTTCCCAGGAACTGGTCGCGGGAGAATCCCAGCATGGTAATTAAAAAGGGATTTACCTCAACGATCTGGCCGGTGTCGGCATCAAGGATGAGAATTCCGTCCTGAGCCGTCTCAAAGAGCCGACGGTACCGGATCTCAGAAGCAATTTTGGCCTCTTCTGCAAGTTTGCGCTCGGTAACGTCCCGGAAACTCCAGACTCTGCCGACTACACTGTCCCCGATTTTCTGGGGTTTTGAATAGCGTTCAAAGATTTTTCCGTCATTAAATTCGATCATGTCAAAGCTTTCACGTGACGGGTTTACAAGGAGATCCTGGATACTGGAAAGAAATTCTTTGGGATTTTTAATTTGCGACAGGACATGATTCACCACCGTTTCGTTGTCCCCCGATTCCATCAAAGCCAGGGGGATATTCCACATGTTCATAAAATTCTGGTTATAACCGGTTATCCTGTCATGCTGGTCGACCACATAAATACCGTCAGCGGTTGATTCAAGCGTAGCATTGAGGAGTGACAGGGTTTTTTTCAGCGTTGCATCGGATAAATTTCGCTGACGGATCTCTTCGTTAAGAGTCACGTTCATTTTTTCATATTCTACAGCCCGCAACCTGTACTCGGACTCTATCTTTTTTCGTTCGTCCTGATGATTACATTCGCCCACGGTTTTAGTCCTTTTCATTTATTAATTTCATCGTAACCCGGATTTTTTAACCAAAACCGGGTTCTCCGCCGCATTTCTCTGGATCCCTGATTATATTAGATTCCGACATTCCCTGATTGATACCTGTTTTCAAGATACATGTCCTGATGGATAACCTGATAGTAAAACCCTTTTTAAAACCATAAAAATATCTCCCCAGTTTGCAATTTTTGGAATATCCGGCAATTCATAATAAAACTGTCAATGACGGTCTGTCTGAATTTTTAACTCCTTGATAATGGTGATAGAATGAATTTTGATACCATGCCCAGTAACTTTTTTGCCTATGCAAATGATGCGATTGCAGGGACGCTGATACCGTGTTGGTTGCTCGTCGTTGCAACGATCCTTCTGTGCCTCCCGCTGCCGGGCTATACGTTGAAAGTCAACCACCGTTAGAAAACCACACTGTAAGTCACTGGCCGGGGCACGCTCTGCATTGACGGGATCAGGTACCGGGTCTCGTATCCCTTATCTGGATACTGCCGGGGAAGCCATTCACCAGTTTCTGATCGATCCACCCTCCCGGGTTCGTATGTCATGTGCAGAAGGTGCTGCAAAAAATGGAATTCGGGGGCATACTATTATTTTCATGAAACATCCTGTCACCTATGCCACAAAGATTCATGAAGCCACGATCGTTGTTTTTTACGGCGGTCCTCCTTATTGCTGTCCTTGCCTGTATTGTACCCGCGGCAGCTGACAGCGTCGCGTATATTCAGGTAATTACGGTCCCTACCGGCGCACAGGCATGCCTCGACCACTATACCTGTAATATAACACCGACAACGTTCTCCACAACCCCGAACAGTTATCATTCCATCACGTTGTACGAGGACGGCTACCTGTCCTTCACCGCACAGTCGGTATATGCAAGCGCTCCCAACGTGACAACCAACTTACAGGTGACCCTCGCTCAGATACCGTCGCAGACCGGCAGCCTGGATCTCAACTCCAACCCGGCCAATGCCGACATCTGGCTTGACAACCTGTATTATGGTACCACTCCCCAGATCATCGGCGGTCTTTCAGATGGCATCCATACCCTGGTGCTCAAAAAAGCAGGGTACTATGATGACACCGAATCCTTCACGATCGTAGCAGGCCAGACCTCTACAAAATATCCGACGCTGACTGGCTACACGCCGGCCTCCGGCTATGGCGATATCCAGATACAGTCATCCCCCGTTGGAGCAGCGGTCTATGTGAACGACAACTATATGGGAACTACCATCTCGTCTTCTGCCCTCTATGTCACCCAGCTCACCACAGGATCCTACCCGGTCCGCATCACCCTTGCAGGGTACCAGCCCTATTACGAGACCGCGGTTATCACTGCAGGAGGAGTGTACGATATCCGTGCGAACCTTGTCCCCTTAACGCCCGGCCCGACTCCCGATACAAACGGCCAGATCACGGTCAGGTCAAGCCCGTCAGGTGCCAACATATACCTTGACAATTTATACAAGGGCCTGACACCGCTTACCCTTGTCGATATCCCGGCGGGTAGTCATACCATCCTCTTAAAGCTGAACGGGTACCAGGACTGGCAGTCAACGGTAAACGTGGCAGCAGGCAGCAGTACCGATGTATCGGGAACACTCGCCGCCGCCACCGCCACCCCCCCCCAGCCAACTCCTACGGCAGTTGTCACCCAGGCTCTACCCGTGCAGACCCGGTCCCCGATTTCGGTTATCAGCATAATCTCCGCCATCGGTATCTGCGGTGCAGCAGTCGTAATGTTCAGAAAGAAAGAATAACCCAACCTTTTTTTTGCAGGATTCCTTTTGGGAATGGCTGTTCAGGATGAAGAGAATACTCTCTTCCTGGAAAAAAAGCAGGAAAGCCGGGGTCCCCGGTCAAAAGACCACACGGCTTCTGTCCAGTCCGCGGAAGATGACCTCTGGCCGTACACCCGTTTACGAAAGAGCAGAAGGGGGTTCAGATTCAGGATCACGGCAGATTTTGCAATGACTGCCAAGGTTCTTATCACCTTCAACCCATATGCAGGTTCACTCTGATATGTATAAAAACCGGGCAATTCTGGAAAATTCCACCATACCCGATTATGAAAACCGTCATATCAGGGAATTGACGGAGTTGAAAAAAATGTATATACCAACCACATACCCGCACAGGGAAGGTGCATAACCATGACAACGAATGCCGGAGACCGGATGGTCGATGCCGGAGTTGCCGGGGCTGACCATCTGAAGATCCAGACAGCCGAAGCTCTTGAGGATGCTGCCCGCAAGCTGCGGAATACCGATATGTCATCCAGGGGAGAGGATGTTAAAAATATCCTGCACGATGTCGAGTACAGGGTAAATCAGTTCAAGGCAGAATGCGGGGCCGGGTACGACAGGATCGAGACGGGTTACAACGAGAGTGTCGAACCGGTTGAGAATATCATTATCGATCACCCCATCCCCTCAGTCCTGGTAGCAACAGGTATTGGTGTCCTCATCGGCATGCTCATCTTTAAGTCACGCGACTAAACGAGGGATCCTATGGACACTGCTGCCGATAATGAAGAAGAAACAATAGAGGAAGGGTTCGCAAGGACGGTCAGGTACATAGATCTCTACATGCAGCAGAAGACAGACCTGTTCCTGCAGCACTATGTATTTGAACCGGTTGACTTCCTGATCAGGCAGATCATGTTCCTCTCGGTCATTGTTTCCTTACTGGCAGCCGGGACCATTGTTATCCTGATGGGCGTAATCCTGTTTATCGCCACGTTCGTACCCCTCTGGGCCGCACTGCTGATTACGGGAGTCCTGATATTCGGCGCCGGGGGTATCATCGCGAACAGGATCTTATCCGATAAAATCGTCCTGAAAACCCCGGTTGCCCTGGAGATGACAGAACATGGAAAACCGTAAGCGTGTTACCGAAGAAGACCTCCGTATCACGGAAGCACTGATTGCAAAATCATATGGCCGGTTGAAAGAGTCTGTAATTCAGGCACCCTCCCGGGCATTCAGGTCTGCAGGTCAGACAGCCTGCCGGCACCCGTATGCAACAGCGGGGATAGCACTTGTTGCCGGGGTTGCATTGTACGGGATTTTTAAAATGGTCACTTCAGCCCCTTCAGCGCAAGGAGCAGCGGGAGGACCAGCGTCCGGAAGGAAAAAGGATACGGTCCGCGAGGATCTTCTGCAGCAGATGCTCCCTGTACTGCTGCCCCTGGTAGTTCCGCATATCGGGAGCGTTATCCAGAAATACCTGGGAACGCTTCAGGTGCGTAAACAAAAGTGACCTGTATCTGCGGTATTGGACCCGTTTTTATTTTTGTAAAAATGCCGTTATCTTTTGAGAGATATACCGGAGTGACCGGTTGATGTCACCAGAAAAAATCATGGTTATTCTCCCGTGTGTACCTGAAACCCGGGAAAAAAGACAGGTATCCGGTGGGAATTTTGACCCCGCAATTCCGGCTTTATCTTTTCCATTGACGCGTTCCAGAAGTACCGCTGGTTGGTAAGGTACAATTCTCCACCCATGAGGATCCTGGTGATGAAAACGAGGACCGGTGCCAAGAGTGTTTCATCCGATACATTCACGGCCCCTCCTGCCTGCCCTGTTTTTTTATGAGCGGTAAAGAGATCTCCGGTCAGTCCCTCTCATAACGCCGGCGTTTAACAAAAGGGAGTGAACCGGGACATATCCGATCAGCCAGGTTTCCCTGCTGTCTGTTTCTGACTATCGGGATTACTTACCCCAGAGGTTGTCCCGGGAGAGAACGTGGCTGGGATCTCACCGATGAGGTAGCCATCTGCCTGGTTACTTTCGCCGGGCTGGATACACCCGGCGTTTCCTCCCAACCCGATCTTGTAGTCATATTGTATCCAACTCACGTTGTCAATAACCACATCAGACCTGTGTACAGATGAATAATTGAACATCTTCCCATCGGAATTCACAACAAACTGCTGTGCTGAAGGAGCAGGTACTGCCCCGGTTCCTGTATTCCCGATACGGATACCGATGAACAGGAAGGTGTTTCCTTCTCCGGGTTTCTCCATGTAAAACCATTCTGCAGCTCAAGGGGCGGTGATGCAGCGAGCTTTTCGCGGGGTTTGTTCCATAAAGGGGAAGTCCGGTTGTCGTTCGGCCGTATCTCATACTGGTACATGGTTTCCCCGCCCTGTTCATCCCCGCTCCCGAAGCTGGAGTACTGGTCCGGATACTGAGCATTCGGATAGGTTGTCTGGGTCGTGTTGGCTGTTGGAGCCGGTGATGGGGTGTCACTGCAGTTGCAGGAAAAGGTGTTGGGTCTGGAGTGACCGGGATGGACTGGGGCATGCCGAAAAGATGAGCACCAGGAACAAGAGGCCAAAAGCGGTAAAAGTAAAAAAAATATTCAATCCTCAGCTCACATTGGCTGGGCATTTATTTCCGGCGGAAGCAGCCGCTTGAGAAGCATATCCGGAACCTGCTGGGATGTGTGGATTGCCATATCGAAATATGCCACATTGTCCCGGTCCCCCTTATACTTCAGGTTTATCTGGAAGTTGGTATCCATAAGCTTGATTACCCCGAATGTTGTGATCACTGCACGCCGTTCTGATATTACCCGGTCTTCTCCTATTACCAGTTTCTGCCGGTCACCGTCAATATCCGAGATCAATTCGTTCTGGTACGAGAGCACCGTCATGTGCGAGTTCCCGATTGCTATTGACTGGCCCTCCGGGAAGGTGACGCCGTAACTGGTTGTAAAGGGCAGCGCATAGTTGGTCGAAATCGTCATAACCGATACGGACAGCGTCAGAAGACCTATCACTGCAAGGATGATGGCAAGGACAACCAGAAATGCGATTATCTTTGCACCCCATCCCCAGCCCTGCTTCACTGGTTTTTCCCGGGCATTTGCATTTGCCTGGGCGATCGTCTGCGCATTTGCCTGTGCATTTGCCTGGGCGTTTGCACGGGCACGTTCCTCTTCCTGTCCTTTTGCCCGTCCTGCTTCGGCTGCCTGATCGCGCTCCTTCTGATGTCGCTGTTCCTCCTGTCGTCCCTGTTCCCGGGCCAGCTCCAGGCGTTTTTCATCATCCCGTGAAGTTATATCATCCATGTAAAAACACTCCTTTTTCCTGAAATTATGTTCATCATTCCCGCACATGCCGGTTTTTTCCAGTCGGACTTTTTTGATGTGTTATTAAGAGTCCGAATTTCATCTGTTATGTAACCGTACAAGAGCACGCCACATAGAGCGGGAAGATCTATAAATCTTTCCGGATGTTACAAAATTTAGACAGTAACCTGCCACGAAATCTGAACGCTCACGAGCGATCTTTTAAAGGGTTGCCGGTTTTTTTTAAGACACCCGTTGCAGGAGAGTAACAGAGAGGGGAAACGATATACCTGATATTCTACGGGATGATGGCCATCCGGGGCAGGTCCGACAGGTCTCCTGTATCAGAGCACCGCTCGTGCCGGTACATATCAGATTTTGCAACAACGGGTAAGTCTTATAGACTTCCCCGCTCCATGAGGGCGTACTCTGATGGCGGTATAAAAAAAAGTATGCCGTGGAAAATTTTTAAAATCATGTCAGAGAACGGAGTTGAAAACACCCATGACAGACAATCTGAAAGTAAAGGCCAGCCAGGCAGTCGATGACGCCCGCGTGGCCGCCCATGCAGCCTATGATGATGCAACCGTTGCCGCCCATAACAGCCTCAAGGATGCAACCGTGGAAGCACAGAAAGTTTCGGATAATGTACAGATCGGTGTCCACAAAGCTGTTGCCGATGCGAAAATAGCGGTACATGAAGCCGGATCAAAAATGAAGAAGAGGTAATGGCGGGGTGAATTATGGCTGATCTGATCTATCTTGCGGTAGTTTTCCTTGTGCTTGCCCTGGTTTTTTTTATATTAGGCATGAAGGGAATAGCCGGTTTCACCATGGAAATCGCAAAATGGCTGGTAATAATCTTTGTTATCGTTGCCATAGTCACGTTCATACTGTAACGGGAACCCTGACGAAAAGACAAAGAGAACGGGATCCCGGGGTTCTGCCCATAAAAAACCGGGCAGTATCCGGTACACCCGTTTTTCCCCCAAGGTTATTCTGAAAATTATCGGGCATACAGGGAAAATTTTCATGACTCATGACAGGGATTTGACCTCGATGGATCCTTTTCAGACGCGTGAAAACAACCAGCTGCTGCTCCTTATCTGTGCTATTTATATCCTCTGCATTCTTGTATTCTGGCCGCTGATGACGGTATTAATCTGGGCAGCTGCCATTGCAACCGCCCTTATGCCGCTCCATAAACACCTCTCACGCACCGTAAAACCATCCGTATCTGCCACCTTCATAACCGTGTGGGTCCTCCTCGTCATCCTTCTCGTGCTCTCGGTCTCTGCGAGTATAGTGTACGGGAACATCCTCGAAATCGGGGATATGGTTGCATCGCTGGTACGCGGTTTCCAGAATACCGGCATCTCTGCCTTCCTGCCAACTTTCACGGATGCGCAGTTCTCCAATATGCCCGGGACCCTTGTCCAGCTCCTGGTGCAATCGCTCCTGTCGCTGACGAGTAACGTCATGCAGTCGCTCATCTCGATTATTATTTTTTTCCTCTCGCTCTCCATGCTGCTGTATTACGGTGAACAGATAGGGAACACGTTTATGCGGTTGTTTTCCCCTAAACTTTTTTGTGCTGTGGAGAAAATGGCGGAGATCTCCTCCAACACCATCTATGCACTTATCATCGTCCAGATCTCTGCAGCGATACTTTCATTTCTTCTTGCAATCCCGTTCTTCTTCTTTCTTGGTGTTAACAACCCGGTCCTGTTCGCAACCGTGATCGGTATTGCCATGCTGGTCCCGCTCATCGGCGCCCAGATTATGATCCTCTTCTTCATCCTTTATTTCATAAGCATCGGTGAAACCGGCAATGCCCTCATCACCCTGCTTGTCGGCTATCCGCTCCTGAGCGGGTGGATTGATTTCTATTACCGGCCGGTGATGATGGGAAAACGGGTTGCAATTCCCCCGGTCATGATGATGATCGGCATCTTTGCCGGAGTCCCGTTCCTGGGGATTGTGGGTTTCATTATCGGCCCGGTGCTTGTTGCGCTCGCCGTGACCGGGTATAAAATACTCGCTGAAGAGGTGTGCGACCCCGCATTCCGGTCTCATCAGGTCTGATGTATGAGAAAAAAATCCGGCTCCAAAAATTTCCCGGCCGGACAGAAAAAAAACTGGACACCGATCAGAAGAAATGTTGCCGGAAAAACGACGGTGCCACTGCATAATTGAGCTGGATTGCAATGAGGAGCGCAATACTCAGGTAGGTACTGATAACCGACAAGAGAGCGGCCCCCGTGTACAATAATTCCGCGATGATGAGCCTGTTCCGGATTGCCTTATTAATCTCCTCACGATCGGGATCCTGCTTGAGAAAATCGTTTTTCCAGGCATATTGCCAGTGGAGGAGGAGAAGGAGACCGAGGAGGAGGATATTGATCCAGTATACGGCTATCGCAGTCCGGAACGTGATATATCCGCTGAGCAGGGCAGTCGAGAAGGGCACCAGCGAAACGAACATCAGGAAGAATAATGAGATCCAGGTTAAGTTCCGGTCGCTCTTATTGATGTAGGTGTATTGAACAGCATGGCCGGTCCAGAAATTTCCCAGGGTAATAAAACTCATGAAATATACCAGCAGGCTTGGCCCGATCAGGGCCAGCTGGAGCCAGAGCTGGTGTTCCCCTGAAATCCCCGTGGAAACCGGGATACTCAGCCCAAGTACCAGCAGTGTCAGGGCAAACGCAAAGACACCATCCGCAATCGATTTTGTCCGGTTGATATCCAGTCCTGCAAACCTGTTGTACCCGCTGGTCAAGCTGAACATAGTCGTCCGTAATAGAACACGCACCCCCATATAGTTTGGGGCTCACTCATGGCTACACCGACCTGTGAAACCTGCGTCGCATCAGCCGGCACTGGCTGAAGTGGAACCCCTCAGGAAATTTCATCAAATTTGATTTTTTATCAGAATCACCGTCAATTGGGTGTTATTTAAAAAAAGATAGAAAAAAACACGCCAGCATTATTGTCGTAGCGATTACCCAAAAGGAGTAAGAGCCCGGGAAGCAGGCATCATCGTTCTTCGAGTTCCGACAGGCTGTCAATCCTGGAGGACGAGAAGCAGGCATCAGCCTTCTTCGAGTAAAACTCACCCGCTCATTAAACCCTGCCCTGCATTGTCAGGAGAAGACCCGTCTTTTCTGATGGTGATGCAATAGCATTATCTCGTCGCATCACCTTGAGAGAATAGCATCCGGAGGAATTATCCATGGGAATCAAACCGTCCTATATTAAAAATCTCGGTACTGCTCTCCTGGTCAGGCAGAAGGAGTACTTTACAAAGAACTTCGATGAGAACAAGCAGCAGCTGGAAAAGTCCGCGGTGATCGACAGCAAGCGTGTCCGCAACCGCGTTGCCGGTTATATCACCAGGAAAATGAATTCCAAAAAACACGCATAACCCCCTTTATGACCGGGAGTGTCCTCCCGGCAATCATTAACCCTTTTTAAGAGCAAAGGGTGGCGTGAACCAGATTCAGCGCAGGGTGCCCGGGACCTCAGTCCCTTGATGCCGCCCGGTTCTTGAGCCTCACGACATCTGCCGTCAGGTTCAGCTCGTGCATCTTCCGGTGGCAGTTGGGACAGAGGGCGACCACGTTCTCGATGGTGTCCTGCCCGCCCTCTTCGAGCGGGATGATATGGTGGATCTCAAGGAAGGGTTCGCCGTTGCGGTCCCTGAAGGGAGCTGGACGGTTGCAGAGCTGGCAGACCCCGTCCGCTTTCCGCTGCGCATATTCCGCCACGATCCGGTCGCTGTCGAATACCTCGGAGACCACCTCGCGCCTGCCCCCCTCCTTGACAGAATAACGGGCCTTGAACTCGAGTTCTTCGAGAGGCAGTTTTTGTGCTCTCCTGCTTACGGCCTCCCCTTCGGGTGCCGGCAGGTCTTTTGGCGGGAGCGGAGGATGGGCGTTACCCCTGAGTTTTAAGGGGAAGACCGTGACGTCCCGCGGGGTTTTTTCCGGGCCGGTCTGCCGGGAGAGGTAAGGGTTGTCGGCGAGTTCTGCCTCGCCGATGAACGTGTAGTCCTCCCCGGAAAAGACCTCGAACAGGAAGAGGCGGGTGCCGGTTTCGCCGGATTCGCACAGGGCCTTGTTCTGGTTGAAGGAAAGGCCCTGGTCCCCGGTCAGCCCCATGCCCGTGAACTGGAATGTTGTCCCGATCCACGTGTCGGTGCAGGCCGGCTTTGTGTGGTCCGCGACAAGGACCATGCTGTTCGTTGCGGGCGACCTCCGCATCGCTCCCTGCGAACTGCACCGGAAGACCGCCCTGAGGGTCTCGTTGTCGATGACGTCGCCGGCTTTTACGGGGAGTTCAGTATCCGCCGGTGAATCCTTCAGGGGAGCGCCTTCAAACGCAACATTGTACTCCTCCGGTGCCTGCCGCCGGGTAACATAAAGGGACGGGGTATCACCGGACCCGGTGCGGTTTTTTTTGAAAAAATCGTACCATGCCGGGTACGCTTTCCGCACTACCGATGCGAACTGCTGGTCCCACCGCAGCCGGGTCAGGGGCGGATCGTGCAGGGTCTTCTCGATGAATGCATCGAAGCGGTGGTTGTCCTGCCAGAGGACGATTGCCCGTTTCTTCCCCGGCTCCAGGTCCCTTACGGAGAAAAAGTCCTGTATCTTTTCCGGGAGCACCGTTTCCCGGTACAGGAAGACGTGACGGTCCGTTTTTTTGACGGCGACGCCCTCTTCAGCGGTCCACGAGAACCCTTCGTCATCCTCATCCTCCGCAGCATTTTCCTCTGCAGAAGCGATAATGTCCTCAATTTCTTCCATGCGTCATGCCTTGTTTTGGGGTAGTCCAGGCACTCTTCTGCACCCGGGAGAAGAGGCTGTCGAAGAAATTATGGTCGGCAATAATTTAAGTACTTTTTACTCCGTGGCTTCCTGGGGCGGAAGGATATTTGACCAGGCAACGCCGCCGTCGCCGCTCATGATGACCGGATACACGGTCCTGTCCAGCCTGACGAAATATTTCGGTGTCTGGCCCTGGTATTTGAGATCCGGGAATAAGAAAAAGGACTTTGATACCGCGTCATTGCCCCCCAGGGAGACAACACCGGATCTGAAGGTATTGTTATCCGCGTACGTGGCAATGATCTGGACTTCGTCATATGCCCCGCTCCGTATCCGGACGTCCCCGTTGCAGTGGTAGGCAGCTTCAGATTTATCCCCCAGGGCGCATGTTATACCTGCCAGGTATGCCATTTCTGCCGGTGGCGGTGTTGGTGTGGCTGCGGGTCCGGATGCGGATGTACCTGTAACGGCAGGCATAGCCAACGATGTCGGCGCCGTGGTAGCGGTCGTATTGGCAGTTTCTTCTTCAACGCATCCCGCGGAGAGCAGGACAGCCAGCACGAGGATGAGAGAGAAAAACTGCCTCATAGTTCTCTTAATTCACTCCGGTTGACAAAAAACTTTCGGGATTGGAGGGGTTTATCAAAACCCCGACAACGAGAAGGGAGGCATCAGCCGACCTTCGAAGCTGATGACCCTCAGTTGGTCGAAGAACTCTGAAGAGTTCAGGAGAAGGACACCGTCCTTCTCCTGCCGCAAGTCTCATAACTTGCGGCAAGAGGGATTTTTTTAAAATCCCTCTGCTTCATCCATCAGCGATGAAGCATTCTCCTGTTTCGGGATTGGAGGGGTTTATCAAAACCCCGACAACGAGAAGGGAGGCATCAGCCGACCTTCGAAGCTGATGACCCTCAGTTGGTCGAAGAACTCTGATGAGTTCTTCTCCTGTTTCGGGTCTGATGACCCTCAACATTTCACAACGTTTAACTGCTTTATAAAAAATGTATACGTATGAACTATCGGCGTATTCGACTGGTTCTCCTGCTTACGTGCGTACTCCTGCTGGCCATGCCGGCACTGGCTGACTCCTCCTACTCCGGACCCTGCCCGATAGGGATTAACGGCGCCCCGTGGCTGATCGACCCGCATATAGCCAGCGGGGCCAAGTGCCGGGGGGCCTGCGGGCAGGACTGCCCGCCCGACCGCTGCACGCTTCTCAGAGATTCCGACAATAACATGCAGCCCCTCACGGTCGTCATCCAGAACCCCCGCGGGGTCTGCACCTACAACAATGTCCTGGAATGTCCCATGCACCCGGGATGCGTTGAACACGATGCCTGTTTTGACAAGTGCGCCGAAGGCGGCCAGAACAGCATCACGGACAGCTGCCATATGCGCTGCAATGTCGACTGCGTCAATGCATACGGGTTCACGAACTGTGTCCGGTGGGCCGATGCCCCTACCGTGGTGTACCAGAACCAGGCAGCGAGTTATACCGGCTGGATCATCGACCAGGCCTCCGGTGTTGACTTTGCCGGCTATCTCTTCTTCTCCGATCCCCCGGAGTTCACCGCAAAGCCGGTGACAACGACCCCGACGCCCACGCCCACCCCCACCCCGACGACCCTCCAGCCGACGACCATCGTGACCACCACGGAGATCACGAGATTCATCACGGAGACCTCGGCGCCGCCGGCGGTCGTGACCTCCGGCGTGCCGGAGTCATCGGGCACGGAGCCGTCCCTGGATGTCCAGCGCCAGAAGTGCAGCGCGGCAGGAGGGAAATGGGACTACTTCTCCGAGGGCTGCGTTATACCGGAGGGATCACCGGCCCCGACCCTGGGAATCCCGGACCCCTTCAAGGATAAGCCCTTTATCCAGTACACGCCCGATGATTTCAAGAAAGCTGCCGATGATGCGGTGAAGAACGGGCAGAATGACCTGGCCGTGCAGTACCTCGATGCAGCGGAGAATATCTACTTAAAAAGCAGCCCTGACAAGAGCTCCCGCACGGCGGAAGCGGATCGCGACCTTGCTGCACTTGAAAGCGCGAAAGCCGGTGTGTACTCGAACATGGGCAAGCCGGATGCCGCGAACGAGGCCCAGAACAATGCCAAGAGCCTGAACGCCGACGCTTCCGCGAAGGAGTCGTCGTTCGATATACCCGGGTTTGAAGCTGCGGCCGGTATCATGGCACTGTGCGTGATGCTCCTGATCCAGCGGAAGAAGGAATAATTTTTCCGGACTGATACAGGAAAAGAAAACTCAGGGTTTTTTATTTTTATCGCGGTGGTTCATCCACATAATCATATGAGAAGGGATACCCATTCTGCGAGACCCCGGCTTGAATAACGCCCGTCGTATTTTCTTCATCAGGGAAATGGGTTCCGTCTCATCAGCGGCTGGTTCCCGGACGGTCATATCCCCTGGCGGGACAAACGCTGATCGCATATCTGAAAATCGATGTATAGAGATAAATAATTGTGCAGGGGCTTTCCCCGTTTTTCCCTGTCCTGCAGACCTGGATTCCCCGTCGGTGGCTCAGAACACCGGCGTATGGACCGGGAAGATCGTGAAGTAGAACAGGTCGAGCACGATGCAGGCAAGGCCGATGAGGATGGCGAGACCGGCAACGACAGCAACGGCTCCTTTCCGGTTCTCTGATCGGGCAATGACGAGGACACCCAGCACGATCGCAAGGAGCCCGCAGAGGTACGGGTAGCGGAACCATGACACGATACCGATAATGATCCCGACAATGCCCAGGCCGAGCAGCCCTTTGTTCAGCGGGGGCTTTCCGGATGCCGGCGCGCCTGGCGGCTGCGGGGAAACGACCGGCTGGGGCTGTGCGACCCGTGTATAGACCGGCTGAGGTTGCTGGACCGGTGAATACACCGGCTGTTGTGCCGGGACCGGGGCGTAGACCGGCTGAGGCGGGGCGACCGGAGCAGCGGCCGCCGGTTGTACCGGGACCGGAACAGCAGCAGCCGGTGCCCCCGGGGCCGGCTGGGGCCTGCGCAGGGGCCTGCCGCAGTTTTTACAGAATTTTCTCGTCTCTGCATTCTCCGTTCCACACTCGCCGCAAAACATGGGTTATCACCGGAACGTTCTCCCTGTCTCCTGATGAATTTTGCGTTTTAACCCACGTCAGCCTGAGCAACAACCCGGTCGAATACGAAGAACGCTGATGCGTTCTTCTCGTCCTCCAGGCTTAGCAGCCTGTCGGAAGTCGAAGAACCCTGAGGGGTTCTCCTCCTCCTCCAAATCTGACGAATCCGAGATCTTCATCAGAAGGTTGAGGAAGAGAAGATTTCCGCAGGAAATCTTCGAACCTGTCGGAACTCGCAGAACGCTAATGCGTTCTTCTCGTCCTCGCAGTCCTGATGGACTGGTCGGAAATCGAAGAACCACCGGGTTCTGCAGCTAACCTCGCGGTTCAATGTATGAACCCGGCATATTCTGGCAATATTAATCCTGTTCAGGCCGAAGTTCTGATCAGACCTGCAGCATTCTTTCCCGGTATGCAGCAGCGGGAGCAGATGAACCATGACCAACCCCCGTGATGTTATCCAGCAGCTTGAGACTGCCCTGACTGACTGCCAGATTCCCCCCACGACCCATGAGCGCGAAGTGTTCTATCGGGTCCTCTTTACCCTGTACGCCAGCACCGCGGATGCAAAGGGAAGCTGGTAACGGAATTTTTATCCTTTTTCACCCTGTTTCTTTCCTGCCGCGAGCCTTCCGGAACAGGATCCTTTTTTTTAAGCAACCCGAGAGGATTTGTCCGGCTGCCTCAAAGCTTGAAACGATAATATTTTCGCGGGCGATCGTGACCGTGCCGAACACTGATGACAGACCCGCCCGGCCCGGAGGAAAAAACGCCGTTTTTTAGCCGGGGGCGGATGCCGCTCCCGGCTCCTTCGGCCCGGTCACCCTACAGAACGACCTCCCTGCCGGCAGGGAAATATTCGCCGACCTGCTGCTGGTCAGGGTCTTTTACAACCTCATGGACAATGCGGTGCGGTACGGGCAGACGATCACAACCATACGGTTCTCCTGCGCGGGGCACGACGGGAAGGCGGTTATCGTGTGCGAGGATGACGGCGTGGGCGTGCCTGCCGGTGAGAAGGAGCGGATCTTCGAGCGGGGGTTCGGGAAGAACACCGGCCCCGGCCTCGCGCTCTCGCGGGAGATCCTGGACATCACCGGTATCACGGTCCGGGAGACCGGGACGCCCGGCGCCGGCGCCCGGTTCGAGATGACCGGGCCGGAGGAGAGCTGCCGGGTTGCGGGGACGTTTGTCGGGGACCTGTTCTGAATGACCGGGTATCCCCCGTGCGTGATGATGTCACGGATCGGGAGACGCGGCAGGGAATGTCCGCAGTAACCCGGGAAGGGCCCGGGTACCCGGCGCAGGGAAACGCCGGCTGTCGCGAATACGCTGTTGCAGGAAAAATACGAAAATTTATCCTGTGCGGGGTACATGCTTTGTAGAACCGGATTCTGAAGAGCATATCACGGGGGAAACGGTCATGGCAAAAAAACCCAGGTCATCAGTGAAAGGGGAATCGCAGGCATCAGGAAAAGAAGTGACTGCTGCACCCGATACGGAATTGTTTATCCCGATACCCGAAAGCGGCGGGAGAATCAGCTTTTTCTATTTATTTGGCGGACTGGGAGTCCTCCTGTCGGTCTGTATGATCCTGTTCATCGTTCTCCATTATCTGCTCCATATTCTCTGATTTCACCGAAGTATGACAGGTCTGTCCTGTCTTCCCTCACTTTTTCCTGCCCTCAGGAACGCACAGCGGCCGGTGCCGTCACTGCGGGAGCGGGGATCACTTTCACCCGCCCCCCGCCCCTTTCTTATCTTTCTCTGGAACCATGATCTCGTCATGGGCCGGAGTTTTCAAAGTGTCCGTCAGGGTGCAAACAGCATTGCCGGCCGCTGGGAACGTGCAGCGAAAAAATATCCCTGCGGTAAGCGGCTGGTCCGGATTGCCAAGAGTTATTCAAGTGAAGGATTTATCGGCTGTAACGATCCGCTGGAATCTGTTTTGTTTTCCGCTGGTGTGGCACTGCAGAAAGAGGGGGACAAGCCCTTGCCGGAATAAAGAAGAAGCCCGGCCGGGACGTGCCTGTGTTTCCCGCCCAGGTCCCGCTATCCCTCCGGTGGTCATTTCCCCGTCGTGGTGGTGAAGCACTAAAAAATCAGGAAATGGTATGCATAATTACGGTATTTCCGGCTTTTCTTACGGTTCATACCCGTGCGCTCCTGCCTTTCTTGAATCGGATCCCTGTTTCCTCATCCGGGGAGCATGCTTTTTCTTATCATTTCCCCCAGGTAGTGAGGGAGAACATGACACGGTACGGGTTTATCGGTACGGGTTCGATGGGGAGCATGCTGGTCCGGAAACTGACGGGGACCGGAACAATCGCCCCCGCCGACATTGCAGCCAGTTCAAAGAGCGGTATCTCATCGCGGGCGCTTGCAGAAAAGTGCGGTATTACCGCCTTGCCGTCGAATACGGCCGTTGCCGCAGGGGCCGGTGTCCTCTTCATCTGTGTCAGACCTGATGGGGTACGGGGTGTCCTTGAGGAGGTCCGGGGCGTGCTTGAGCCGGGGACCCTGATCGTGTCGATTGCGGGAGGCGTCACCCTGGCGGAGCTTGAGGAATGGGCCGGGCCGGGCCACCGTTCTGTCCGGGTCATCCCGAGCATTGCCGCGGAGCAGGAAGCAGGGATCTCGCTCGTGGCATGGGGCCGGGGCGTGAACCCGGAAGACCGGGCCCTGGTCCTTTTACTCTTCAATGCCATCGGGACTGCCGTGGAGACCGGTGAGGGAAACCTCGATGTGTACGTGGACCTGACGAGCTGTGCACCGGCCTTTATTGCCGTGATGATGCGGGAGTTTGCTGCATCGGCCGTCAGGACCGGTGCCATCGGGCCTGACCTTGCCGCGTACCTTGTCCAGAAGACGCTTGCCGGGACCGCACGGGTCCTCGACGATGAGCGTACCGGTTTTGATGCGGTCGTTGCACGGGTCGCGACGAAAGGCGGGACCACCGAGGAAGGGGTGAAAGTCCTCGAGGCCCGGCTCCCTGAAGTGTTCGACGAGGTGCTCCGTGCCACAAAAGAGAAGCGCCGGGTTGTTGCGGAACAGGTGGCCGGGAAGCGGTCTTTGCAGGCAGCCCCGTTCAGGGACCGCAGAACGTAATCCCTCTCTCTTTTTTCAGATTGTTCTTTTTCACTCCCTGGCGTGCATTTTTACGGCAGAAGTGCGGCATCCTGTTGTCAGGCAGGTCAGGATGGTAAAGAAGTAAATACTTACAATACTTACAATCCTATCATGCCCGCAGAGGAATGTGCAACCAAGCGGATACCCGTATGCCCGAAGACGTGGGAGATCGTTCACCAGCTCAGAAAACCCGGACAGACGTTTGATGATGTGATCCGGGAGCTGGTTGATGCTGCGGCAGAACGGCACCTGGTCGAAGAAACGAAAAGGATTGTCCGGCGCGGCAGGTTTGTCCCGCTCTCGGAGATCAAGCTTTGAAGTTTGAAGTCGTTCTCGACATCGATGCGGCTGCGTTCATCAACACACAGGACGTTAAGACCCGCCGGATTATCCATCCCCGCCTCAAATTACTGGAAGACGATCCGTTTCCCGGGAAAGGGGGAGACAAGGAGCTGCTGAACACACGGCCGGGCATGAAGATTTACCGGCTTCATATCGGACGGAGTTTTACTGCAATCTATGTGATCGAAGAAAGTTCGGTGCTCGTCACCGAACTGATGACAATCGGACAGGCACATAAAAAATACAATATGTACTAACCATCTTGTTTTGGCCCGGGTAACCTGTCATCATGATCCTCCCTCATGGCCGTCCGGATCCCCTGCGGCGAGCGAACCGGGTTCGCTGCGGTCATCGTGCGGGTGGCGACCAAAAGCGGCGTGACCGGGAAGGGTATCCGGGTCCCGGTGAGGGCCCTGGTGCCTGTCTTTGTAAAAGGGCAGGCCGGGGAAAAATGGTGAAAAAACGCCGGACGAATTGTTTTTTTTTGGTATCTCACCGTTGACGGTAGATTATAAAAAAATTACCGGAAGATCCGGTTAAAAAAAGGCCTGCGACGGTGCTTCCCGGGATCCCATACATTTTCCGGAAACAAGACCTGCTCCTTTATCACCCCGTACGCGATATGTTCCGCTAACCGGTGAAAGAACATGACGGCAAAAACCCTGTACCACGCCACACTCCTGTCGGGAATACCGGCGGCCTGTATCCTGATCATCCTGCTCCTGGCTGCAGGATGCACCGCACATCCCGGCGGAAGCAATGGTGGTCCTGGCGGAGGATCCGGCAGTACGGGAGCTGGAGCAGGAGGTGGCAGCAGCAGCGGGTCAGCTGCCGGGAGCGGGGGACCGTATCCCATCGTGGCGGACGCGGACCATATAAAAACGGTTTTCACGGTAAACTGTGACAGCAGGCGTGTCTATAAATCGACCGAGAGTACCGATATCCAGACGGTAAAAGTCAGCGGGGATCTCCCTCTGCTGATAGACCGGGACTGGGACAAAAGCCCCTCGATCGATCATGACCAGGTCTTTGGCGCGGGCCAGTTGGAGAACGAGGGCGGTGCACAGCTGACCGTACATGATGAATGGGAGGTCCAGTGCGTCTCAGATAACGACTGCGCTCCCTGCCACTATGTCTTCGACGGGCCCATCTGGCTCTTCCCTATCTTAAAGCACAATCAGAACGATCCCGCGGACGACTGGTCGGCGGAAATACAGATCGGCGCAGTCACCATGAATGATATGGTGGATCATAAAATGACCCCGTATATCCGGAACCTGGAACCGTCCTGTCCGACACCCGGCGATATAATTGTGGACAATGTACAGACCTGTTTTGCCAACGGCGAAGGGACCTATGGGTACCTGCCGATGTCGTATGGAGATGGTTCAAAGATCACGTTCCCTCCCATTGATTCCCACACCACGCTTGACTCCACGGCGGTCTTCCATATCAGCGGATAATTCTCACTTTTTTATTATCCGGTTCCCGCCGGGCCTGCGCGTATCTTCCGGGGATATGCAGGTAAACCATTCAGGGTGAGAAGAGGCGCAACGGACTTCAGGAAATGACGGGGACGTTATGCGACACCTCGCGTATGGCTGGCCCGGTGCCGGATTTCTGTGACGGTGCCGGGAAGTAATATCGCTCACCAGCATGCTCTTTTTGAAAAAATCCCTGCCGGATACTTTCCTGAAAAAACACCGCCGGCGCCGGAGTATCCGGTTGAATTGCAGGCAAGGCTGGTGAAAATGCCCGGGGCATTGAAGCGATTTTTATCGGGCCCCGGTGAGCGGCCGTCCTCACTTTTTGCTGTTCATCAGCCTGTTCACCTGGTACAGGGAAAACAGCGTGATGACCAGAATTCCCCCCTCGAGCCAGAACAGGCTGACCCCGACCAGACATTCTGAGGGCTGAATGTCCCAGAGGATCAACTGGCTGCAACGGGAGGAGACAAAGAAGAAAATGAAGAGAAGGGCCAGGGTGCAGATAACAAATACAAGGGAATAGATGAATATCTTCCCGGACCGGTGCGCAGGATCCTGCATGATACGAGAGTATTGTTGCTGGGGGATTATTATGTTCACGGTTGCACCGGGATCCCAGATACAGGAGCAGGCCGGGAATCGCAGGTATCCGGACCGCTCTTCCCGTCTCCTCCTGCCGGTGGTTACAGTCGCGGGCCGGTATTATCCGGTACCCCCGAACCCGCCGCTTTCGTCACTGCTGTCGTCTCCGGGGGATTTCGTGGGCCCGGTTGTTTCGGTTTTACCACCGGGATAAACGGTCTTTGTCGAGCCATCTTCATAGGTCGTGGTCTTTGAGCCATCGGGATTGGTCACCGTGTTCCAGCTCGTGCCGTCACGGTTGGTTACGGTCTCGGAACCATCCGTGTTCTTCGTCGTGGTAGTCCCGGTCTTCGGGTCGTATGTGGAAACGGACTGCGACTTATCGGTATACGTTGTCGTTGTTGTCTGGGTGCCATCCGTGTTGGTCACAGTTCTGTCTGTACGACCGCCCGGATATGTCGTGGTGGACGTCCCGTCTGGATTGTGGGTTGTCACGGTCTGGTCACCATTCACCGTAGTCGAGGTCGTCGTCTTCACCCCGGTCGACGGGTCCGTTACGGTCACAACCGTGGTTCCGTTCGACCAGGTATCGGTCGTGGTTATCTTCCCGTCCGGGCCCTCCGAGGTTGACGTTGAAGTGCGCTGCGGGTCGGTACCTGGCGTGGTATTTCCCGTGGTCCCGGTCGTAGATCCGGTAGTCCCGCCATCAGTTCCGGAGGTTCCGGGGGTAGTTCCAGTAGTCCCGGTGTCAGTTCCAGAGCTTCCGCTCCCGTGGTACCTGAAGTGGACCATGCCGTCATCATCGACCATGACCTCGACTCCACCCTTTATCGTATACCATTCACCGGGCACCAGGGTGTTGAGCCAGTCCGAAAAGCCTGGGTCCGTTGTTACTGCATCGCCGCCGGCGTTCGCTGCCGATCCGGCCGCGGATGCTGCACCGGCCATCCCTTCCCCGTACCCGCTGGTCCTCAGGCAATCGGCGCCATTCAGGGGATCCCGCATGCAGTCGTCTGCCCGCACGATCTGGATGACCACGGCGAGGAGGAGGAACAGGAACAGCGGGAGTTTCAGGGACCTCGGGGGCCCCCGGTACCCTGCTGCGAGAACGGGCTCCCGGGTGAGCGTATACGCGAGGCCCGTCCCGACGACCACATTCAGGTGCATCAGGGAATATTCCCGGATACCGGCCCAGTTCAGCATGATATAGGCCGTGAGGAAGGGTAAGCAGATGCCCAGCCCGAACAAAAACAGGTAGGGAAATTTTTCCCGGTACGGCTGGAGCGGCATGAGGAGATTGTCAAGTTCTTTGCGGAAACAGACCAGGAAGAGCGGGACTGCGATCATGAGGGCCGGGGTAAGGAGGTCCCACCCCTCGGACCGGGGGTTCAGGCAGGTGTACACAAACCAGATGATGGCAAGGGTCACTCCCGTCAGGATCGAGAAGAGGTCCCACCATTTCCGGGGGCGGCTCTTCCAGGGCTGGATCTTTGCGATCGCGATGAACTCCTGGAGGCTCATCAGCTTATACCCGGGCTCGGTATCCGGGACGTGACGGAATTTGTATTCAACCGGGCTCTTCGGCGCGGGGCTGCCGGCAGTTCCCTGCGCCGGACTGGTTGCTGTTGCCTGAGCCGGGCTTCCCGCAGTTACCGGTGCCGGACTGGCTGTTGTCTGGGCCGGACTGCCGGCAATTCCTGGTGCCGCAGGGGCACTGCATTCCGGCGCCGGGGGTACTGCCGACACCCAATCCTTCCCGTCCCAGCAGAGCCAGCCCGTTCCCCGGGGGTCCGGCTGCCACCAGGTATTTTTTGCATCCAGTACCCGGATTTTGTCTACCTCCTCAGTGTACTGTTCTGCAGTCAGCTGCCCGTTCTGTTTTTTTTCGTCCAGATCCTTGAGTGCCTGCTCTGCTTCGGGAAAATTCATGCAACACCTTGCTCCGGGTTTTCGATAAAAAATAATTATAGCGCATGGTATATTTTTTTTTTGGGATTGTATTCCTTGCCGGGGAGTCAGGGCAGGGGCAGTTCCGGCACAGAGTTCCCCCGCCCTGATGGGGAAAGATAATCCACTTTCACCTCCCGGACCTTACCGATTATGTCCCCGGCTCAGCCATTCCCACCGGATGAACCGGAACTGGCACCTGCTCATTGGCGGAACTGCGTTTGTATGCTACCAGGTTATTCTTGGTTCCCTTACGGGTCCTGTGCAGTATCCCTGGCTTCCGGGGATTCTTCTCGTGGCAGCAGGATCGGTACTGCCCGATGTACTGGAACCGGCCTCTTCCCGGTACCACCGGGGGATCTGTCACAGCCGGGGAGCGCTTTCTCTCATGACGATACTCTTTGCCCTCTCCGCTCTGATCACTGTATTTTCTCCGGCATTTCCCCATTTCGTCCTGATATACCTGGCTTCATGTCTTTTCCTCGGGTATGTATTCCATTTACTGGCAGACTCGGTTACCCCGATGGGATTGCCAAAATAATATAACCCGGCAGTCTCCTGCCCCGGTCTCCTCCTGAGGACGTCGTACCAGTTTCGCGGTCCTCAAGGTCTGATGAATCCGAGACCTTCATCAGAATCCGAACGGTTCATTCGAACCGTGAGGAAGAGAAGATTTCAAAAGAAATCTTCGAACCTTTCGGAACCCGCCGAATCCTTACGGATTCTTCTCGTCCTCAAGGTCGAAGACCTGATGGTCTTCTCATGTCTCAAGTCTGATGACTTTCGACATTCTGATGACTTTTCGGAAAAAAAGAGGAAAGTTACCGGTGCTGGGTAACGTCAACGGTCGGGGGATTGATCCGGATCGATTTATAAATATCCGTGATCTGAGCCTGGAATGCCTCGACTGTTGCAGGTTTGTTCGGGGCCTTGAACGCGAAGATGTACAGGCCGTTTTCTGTGGAGGTAAAGAAGTAGGACCCTTTTACCTCATCGGACTGGAAATCCAGTTCGTAGGATTTGTAGCCGCCTATCGTAACGGTGTAACTGTGGGCCGATATCCGTGTCGGATCGCCGTAGGACTTTGTGATGGCAAGGGTCGCATTGTTGAAGTAACTTTCAACATCCGCCCCGGGGTTCTGATCGAGATCGACGCTCAGGGAGGTGTAGGATGCCTGGTCACCCGGAATGGCAGTCTGAGAGTAGAAATTGGCGATACTGAGCGTAGTTGTGCCATAGTCCCTGACCCCGCTCGTCATGACGTCCTGCCTCGTCCAGTTATCCGGGTACGTGATGTTTACCCCGTACGGAAGGGATGCACTTGTCAGATGACTGGCGGGCTGCGATGTACAACCGGCGAAAAGTACTAATGCTGCAATAAGCACGACGATCGCTATGCTGATGCAGGGATATCCATAAAACGATTTCATGTTAACTCCTGAATACCTTCTCATGGCAGCAACGGGTTAAATAGGTGGTGCGGAATTGCATGGATTGCAAGGAACAAAAAAGGGGGAATAACCTGCATACCCCGTGGATCCCACCGTGAAACAAAAAAAAAGGGATAACCCGGGTACCGGGGAATATACCCTTTTTATCCGGTACCTGCGTACGGTAACCGGTCATCCATAACCACCAGGGTATCAGCCTGATCCCTGCCCCTCCTGCCCTGCGCATAATCCCCCGGATCCATGGTTGAACCGCAGAGTTGGATGAAATAACCCTGCGGATTCCGGTAATATATTACCCGGGTACCCGATCCTGTACCATGCGAGAACAGGAGCTGATGACCAGATGAGAACTTCGCCTGCGGTTGTTCATCCGCAAACAGGAGTGAATGAACAGGAGATGATGGTTAAGGATCTCATCCGCCGGGTTGAATCCCTGATGGGTGACAAGCGGTACCCTCCTCTCCATAATGTCCGGGTGGACCTTCACATCCCCTTCCTCCTCAAATACCCGCGCCATTGATTTTTTTTAATCACCCACTGTTGACTGTGGTTAAGGAAAAAGGAGATTTTGATCTGCCCGGTGACGTATTCTCTCTGTGCTGAATTAATGTCATAACCATCAGGAAGGGAATAAATAACCATGTCTTTAAAATCAGCGTTCATAGTGTAGTCTGAAGTTCGCATGACGCAAAAGCAGTATAACTTACCCCTGATGGTAGTCGGCCTTTCCCTTCTGGAGGGGCTGGTGATATACCTCAATATGGTGGTGCATCCCGACAGTCAGCCCGGACTCACCATCGTTATTGTCATTCTTTTTGCCATCGCAAGCGGACTCGGGGTATGGTACAGGACCAGAGTTCTGGGCATGGATATCTCCTGACGAATGCAGGGATCAAAATTACCATGATTTTTTTTAAAATTTTCCCGCCAGGGCATTGCCTGACCGGACCACCGCACCCCGGGCCCTTATACCGGTGACCGGAAAACAAGCCTCCCCTCACTGCGGTTCCTGCAGGCCTGGTTCTTTTTTTTGAAACCAGACCACAAACATAAATACCTCCGGCATGAGGATATCCGGCAGGAACCGGTGCCGGTCCGGCGCCGGGCGTGATCCCTATGACAGGAACCCCTTTCCCCCCCTGTGGCTGGTCAGGCACCGTCAGCGACTTCCTGGCGGCCCCGAAGACCGGCTGGCTCGCCGCACTGCAGGAGCACTACCGCCGGACCATGGGCAGCCCGGCCGGGCAGGACCAGGTCGTGGCATGGGAGCGGGAGTCCGGGCTGCTCAGTAACGAGCTCAAGCAGCTGGTGCAGGCCCGGCCGGCCTTTGACGAAATTACCCTCATCTTTGACTATGAACCTCCCCGGCAGCGGGGCTGGCACCCGGACCTCATCATCCTTGCGGCCACGGTCTATGTCGTGGTATTCCGCTCCGATGATCAGGTCCTGCAGGCCCATGCCGACCAGCTGGACGCTTTTGCCGCGGACCTGCGCCGGTACCATGCCGGGGCGCCGGACTCCGCGGTCATGCCCGTCCTGGTGCATACCCGGGCAAAGGACCTGATCCAGCGGGATGGCAGCGTGATCATCCTCTCCCCCAACCACATCGCGGACTTCCTGACCGTGGAATCGGATGTGGAGACCGGCACATCCATCGATCCCGCTGCATGGATTGCCGCAGGGTATTCGCCTGCCTCTCCCGGGGAGCGGTAACTGGTGCACCCGGACCCGCCCGGCACGGACCTCGTGGTCTTCCGGTGAACCGTTCTCTTTTTCCTGACACCGGCGGGACGGCCTGTCACCAAACAAATCCTTATGGACTAACACCTGCCAGTATTCCAAAAAAGGGTGTCATGATGGGAAAACTGGACAACAGGGTTGCTATTGTCACCGGAGCAAGTTCCGGGATGGGAAAGGAGATCGCCAGGCTCTTTGCAGAGGAAGGTGCGTCCGTTGTTGCGGTTGCGCGGCACAAGGAGAAGCTGCAGGGCGCGATCGATGTGATCACCGCGAAGGGAGGTAAAGCCATTGCCGTTGCCGGTGATGTCTCAAAGGAGGCGGATATCCAGAACGCGGTAAAGGTGGCCGTGGCAACGTACGGCAGGCTCGACATCGTGATCAACAACGCGGGCCTGATGGACAAGATGGCCCCGGTCGGCGACATGGATGACGAGACCTGGAACGAGATCATCGATGTCAACCTGACCGGGCCGATGCGCCTCTTCCGGGCCGCGATCCCGTTCTTTCTTGCGCAGGGCAAGGGGGTCTTTGTCACGACCGCCTCGGTCGGCGGCCTCTTCGGCTGCCGCGCCGGGACCGCATACACGGCCTCGAAGCACGGCGTGATCGGCCTTGCAAAGAACGTCGGGTACATGTATGCGAAGAAGGGCATCCGGTCCAACATCATCGCGCCGGGCGGTGTCAACACCGATATCACGAAGGGCCTCCGGCTGCACCCTGAAGGCGCTGCCCTCTGCATGGAGGGGATGGCCACCAACCCCCGGATCGGGGAACCTTCAGAGATCGCCCGGGTGGCCCTCTTTTTAGCCTCGGACGATTCCAGTTTCATCAACGCGGCGACCATTGTTGCCGATGCCGGCTGGAGTGCGTACTAAAGACAGACCCGGGACAGAAAAAACGGGCAATCCCTCCTTTTATACCATTTTTTAAAACAACCCATAACCCTGACCCGGCAAGAGCCGCGGAAACCCAAAAAAAAGTAAGCGGGAGAGCTTCCCGGCGGCTCACATGTGCAGTTTCCCGATTTTTTTAAGCTTCTTCCTGGCCTCCCGGCTGCCTGCAGCGCCTGCTCCGGGAGCTCTTCTGCCCTGGCCTTCTTCACCTGGTTCAGCTTCACCCATTGTTTCTTGCTTGTTGGCATACCCTGGATCGTTTTCCCGAAATCTCCCTTGAGTAAAACACTCGGTGTTCCCGGTTTGCGGCGTTCACAAGAAGAGTAAATTCTTCTTCCAAATATTTATTTATAAAATCGTAAAGATTACAGTGCATGACAACTAGGGGTGGTTTTTGTGGTCAGTGCGGCAGCGCCATAGCGCGGGGTAAAAAATTTTGCAGCAACTGCGGTACTCCCGTGAAGGAAGGGGCACCTCCACCCCTGTCCCCTGCTCCCCCGCCTCCGGCAGGTCCGGTCCCAAAAAGGACGTTTCCTGTAAAAACGGTTGTGGCAGTTGTTATTATTCTCATTATCGCCGGTGCCGGCATCTTTTTTATGGTCCTGAAACCCGGGACTGTTTCATCATCGCATCCCCCGTCTTCAGGAACTCTGGCAGGTGCAATTCCGGCCAGTCCTGACTCCGGCAAAGAATATTCGTTTGGTTCGATCCAGGACACATCCAGCGGGATATCCATGACAATGGACCCGGTCAGGGTGGACAATGATATCACCCTCCAGAAAACATTGACATACGATCAGCAGGCCGACGGGAAGTACGCCGGCACGATGACGCTTCACTTCACCGGCACCAGCAACGCCATGCAGTACCAGGAAGCGATTCCCAAGAGTTTTGCATCGGACGTGAAATCGCTCACCTTCTCCGTTCCCCCGGACAGGATCATCCAGGCCGACCCGGTCGTTGCCTGGAACAAAAATGTCCCGGGCTCACTGGACATCGCGATCAGGTCCGTGGAAGAGAAGATCAAGAGCGATGCGAAGAATGCAACGGAGGAGGTCCTGGTTAACGCGAGTATTGTACAATGCAGTTTGCTGGGCCAGGAAAATGACCGGAACTCCTGTTTATTGGAAACCGAGAGGAAGTATCGCGACAGCCCCACAATATCAACTCTTAAGGGACTGGACCTGTCTGATCCTGGGGATGCAACGCAGGCAGCCGTCATCAGGAAAGACCCGGACAAGTACTGCGGGCATCTCACTGACGTTGAGCAGGAAATCGCGTGCCGTGCATGGAGCTTCCAGATGCTTACCCGGGACTGCAACGAGGGACCGGCAGATGCACGCCCGGACTGTATCCGCAAAAGCCTCTGGCAGATCGGTGACTCTGCAGCAATCCGTACGCAGTGCAGTTTCCTGAGCGATCCGCAATTAAAGGCAGAATGTGAAGGATCCGTAAACGCTGCCTACTGCAACGGGATCACCGATGCCCACCTGCGCGACACCTGTCTCTTCCACGCAGCCAACACGCAGCAGTCTCTCTCTCTCTGTACCGGAATCGCGGACCCGGACCGCCGCGATCTCTGCAATGAAAAGGTCGCCCTGCAGAACCATGACGAGTCTGTCTGCTCGTTGATCAAGGACCCGGATCAGAAGGCCCATTGTATCGCCATGAACGCGGCAAATAAAAGGGATATCCACGTTTGTGATAATATCACCGATTCTGAATCGAGAGCCGCGTGTGTTAATGCCGCAGGATTTGCCTCCGTTATGGCCGGGAACAGGGAAAATTTCCAGAACCTTTCCTTCTGCAACACCGACACCATGAAAGCGAATACCGAGAGCCGCGATCTCTGCATTGCGTTTGTTGCCGCAGTCACGAAAAGTCCTGACACCTGTGAGAATATCCAGGATGAGGATACCAAGAACACCTGCTTCCTCGCCTTCTCCATATATGGGGAAACTTCGGTCTGTACCCGGATAACGGACGAATACGAGCGGGATGCCTGTATCCAGATCATAGCCGAAGGAACCAATGCCACGGATCTCTGCGACGACATCCAGGACCAGGACATGGCAGCAGAGTGCAGGGGCACTATCAAAAACAAAACCGGCATACAACTCCCGTGTTTATCCGGTTCCTGCACCACAACCGTGGAAAGCACACCTGCGCCGGAAGACAACGGTTCCGGCCAGGAGTGCGAGGATGGACTGGTCATGTATGACAATACCTGTGTTTCAGAATGCCCTGCAGGAACCCACCTGTCGGGTACTACCTGCGTCGATAACACGGAACAAACGTGCGGTGCAGCGGGTCAGCAGCCATGTATCGGCCAGAGTTGCCAGGCAGGAATGGTCGTGTATGACGACACCTGTGTTTCAGCGTGTCCTGCAGGAACCCACCCGGCAGGTACTATCTGCGTTGAAAACCCAAAACCAACATGCGGTGCAGCGGGTCAGCAGCCGTGTTCCGGCCAGGGCTGCCAGGCAGGATTAGCGGTGTATAACAACGTCTGTGTCTCAGCATGCCCTGCAGGAACCCACCTGACGGGTACTGCCTGCGTCAAGGATGCCGGCACCAAACCCTGTAAACCTTTCACGGTCTATTCCAGCCAGTATTTCGCGACCTGTCATTATGACTGTACTCCGGGCCCGTCTTCATCAATGCAAACCCTGGGCGGAGTTAATTATTACGTCACCTGCTATGATCACAATGGTATAGCGTGTGGTTCGATAGCAGAAGCATGCTGATTTTTTTCTCTTTTAACCATTTTTCTAAAAGGCAGATGAATATGAACTCTCCGCGCCGCTCTGGTATCCGGATATCATTGCTCCGGGATGTGGTGCACCAGCTCATCCTTCTGCATCTGCCCGCAGTCCGGACAACTATTTTTTAAATAAAAAGGGGTTCCTGCTTCTTTTTCAGGATAAGAAGACGGGTATGCGGGATGAACGGCGCTTACCCCTCCGGGTATATCGACCAGAGAGGATTTATCCGACTGCCCCATACCTTTCACCAGAACATTTCCTGCGAGGTGATCATTACCATTCCCGATACCATAAAAAAACCCTCCCGGGCCCCGGTCAAGAAACGCGCCCGGAAACCCGCGGCTCCCGTAAGCGCCCATGCCTTTGATACCGGCCGTGCAGAGACACAGTCGGATTTCATCGTCGTGTTCGGCCCGGACGCCCGGGTCCTCTACATGAACCCGGCAATGGAGAACACAACAGGGTACGCTGCACGGGAGATGGCCGGCACCCCCCTGCTCTCCTGTATCGCAGAGGAGTACCGGGAGACGATGGCGGTGAACATGGAGGCATTGATGAAGGCACAGGAACCCCCGTTCCATGAAACGGTGCTCCTTGCTGCGGACGGGACCCGGCGGCCGGTGATCGTGAAGGGCAGGACGGTCCGGTACAACGACCAGCCTGCAGGCCTCTTCTTCTTAATCGACATCACCGAGCGCAAAGTGCTCGAGGACCTGCTCCGGAAGCGGGCGAACGAGCTCCTGCAGTTCTCGGTAGCGCTCCAGCTTGCCAACAAGAAGCTTACCCTCCTCTCCTCCATCACCCGGCACGATATCAACAACCATCTGACGGGGCTCAAGATCTATCTCGACCTCCTGGAACAGGAGCAGGCCGACCCTGCCCTGGCGGTCTATTGCCAGAAGGCCACTACTGCCGTGGACCAGATCGCTGCCATCATCCAGTTCACCCGGGAGTACGAGAATATCGGGATCTCCGCGCCGGTCTGGCATGACTGCCGGCGTATCGTGGACGAGGCGGCAGGGCAGGTCATGTCCGGCAGGGTAGCCGTCCACAACGACATCCACGCCGGCATGGAAATATTCGCCGACCCGCTTGTCGGGAGGGTCTTTTACAACCTCATCACCAACGCGGTGCAGCACGGCAACAGGATCACGGCCATCCAGTTCTATGCCCGCGAGGAGGACGACGGGACGGTGGTCATTGTCTGCGAGGACAACGGCGAAGGCGTGGCGGACGGCGACAAGGAGCGGATTTTCGAGATGGGCTTCGGGAAGCACACCGGCCTCGCCCTCGCGCTCTCGCGGGAGATCCTGGGCATTACCGGCATAACGATCCGGGAGACCGGCACGCCCGGTGCCGGCGCCCGCTTCGAGATGGTGGTGCCGCCGGAGAACTACCGGTTTGGCGAGGGTGGATAACTCCTTTATTTTTATGGATTTTTTCAGGTGAAGGATCTCGTCGTCTTTCCCCTGGGTGATCCTCTTACCGGTTGCAGGGATATTGTACTCTCCCTACGCCGGAATGAATCCTCCAGGACTTCCGCTATCTGCACCGCCAGCTGCCGGGTTGCCGAGGCGGAAAGATATCCCGGTGCTGCGGCAGCTGTGCCGCCGGCGCCCGGTTGAATAGGGGTTTCGCAGTAGTGCCGGACCGCTGTCTCCATGCAGTCTGATCCCTCCCGGTCATCCAGCACGGCATAGGCCAGCAGCGTGAGGGCGACAAATGTTTTCCGGGATGTGTCGACCGTATAGGCCGGGTGCTTCCCGCCGGAAGTTTTCAGCAGCCCGAGGTTCGTGAGCATGGTGAGTGCTTCCCGGATTCTTGGCGCGGAATTCCCGGTCAGGTTTTCCAGGTCTTTGAGGTGGTAGACCGAATGGGGATCGGCAACGATCTCCTCTACGACCCGCGCCATCACGGTATCGCCAAAGAGGCCGGCGTACGGGATGTCGGAAAATTCCCGGGCAGCTGGGCCGGAGGTATCTTTTTTCACCGGTATCACAGGTACTGGTTCTCTTTCAATAGTAAATAAATTTTCCATAACAGAAATTTTGTTTACAGTTCCATCCACTGGCCGTGATGAGGGACTTCTTCGTCAAATTGGATCATGAGGTTATCGGCACGGTCCAGATCATCCAGTACAACCCATTTCTCCCCGGTGGAAGGATCGTTCTGCACATGCATCATACTACGGGCAGGACACCTGAAGATCGCCTGGTTTGGGTCGACCGGGATGGAATTCTCGTTCTCTTTTACGTTTTTTGCCGTGAAGTGCGCTGTGGATCCCGCAGGTGGAAAACGTGGTGATTACAAGAGCAGTTCTAAAAAAAAAATTTACCGGGATTTCTTCTTCCGACGCTCTTGAATCCCGGTTATAACCGTATCGAAATCCTTGTCAAGCCACTGTTTGCGCTCTTTCGTATAGTCCCCGCTCCCGTGGGTATAACTCTGGATGAACCGGATTGCATCGGCGGGCCCGAGGTTTTTCACCAGCACCCGGAACCCCTTGATCCTGATCTCATTCAATGTCTTC
>Ga0182011_10000357_pt1 | contig 39704 bp, 35 predicted proteins | sample 711E1DmetaG_FD_120481 | JGI IMG/M metagenome (GOLD analysis project Ga0182011, IMG submission 120481) | Permafrost microbial communities from Stordalen Mire, Sweden - 711E1D metaG | ecosystem: Environmental > Terrestrial > Soil > Wetlands > Permafrost | place: Sweden: Stordalen | collected...
CGGGCAACACCGTGAAACTGGCCGATTCGGTCACCAACACTTTGCCCTTTTCCGCGCAAGACTTTTCGGGGACTGTGCTGACCAACAACAATAACAACCAAGTGATTCATCTGACGCTTGAATTCTATCAACCAGCACGTTTCATGCAGGACGCAGATTATTACAAACTGGAAACCTCCGTGAAACAGCGTATCGTGCCACCATGAGCATGGAGACCCTATTTACCACTCAAAAGCCGCGCCAGGCCGGCAGCGCCCTGCTGCTGACCATGATCATGCTCAGCGTTGCCCTGATCATACTGGCTGCCGCATTGTCCTGGTCGGCCACCAGCACCCGGTTGACATACCGTTCCATCCAATACACCCGATCGGTCGCGGCAGCGGAAGCGGCCACGGAAAAAGTGGCGAGCCGGATCGAGCATGACTTCCTGTACTACGGTGAAGACACGGTCGTCAACAATCTGAATGCCTACAGAAATGTGGTGCCCTTGTCATCGGATTCCGCCTATTGGAGCACATGGCAATTCAATGACGCGAGCGGGAACACCAACCAGACTTATGTGCAACACGGGAGTTCGGTCAGCTATACCAACATAGACCCGCCTTACAACAACCTTCAGGGAAATATCTCGACCTACACGGTGGTGTCAGATGCAAAAGACACTGCCAGCCCACAAGATCTCACCGTGGGAGTTCTACAGCAATTGCAACTGGTCACCATCCCAATCTTTCAGTATGCCTTGTTTTCTTCGGGGAATATGGAAATCAGTTGCGGCGAGCCGTTCGACATCACCGGACCGGTGCATTCCAATGGACACCTCTATGTTGAGCCGGACAGCACTATGACATTTGAATCCGAAGTCGGCGCCGTCTTGGACATTCTGTATCAGCGGGACCCGCTTGATACGCGTCACTCACCAGCGGGTCATGCGTTTTTTGCGGAAGCCAATCAACCAAGTTCTCCCGTTCCGTACTTGACACTTCCCATCGGAATGGACAACACCCCGGAAGCCGTCCGGGAAATCATCGAGCCGCCACCGCTCGGCGAAGACCTCAACTCGCCCCTCGGCATACTGCGGTATTACAATAGTTGTAACATGCTCGTGACCGTTTCCGATACCGGGGTCAGCGCAAGCATTAACCACGGAGCCACCCCCATCCCGACCGATGAGTTGATGACGTTTGTCTCGATCGACAACAATTTTTATGACGCGCGTGAGGGCAAAACCGTCAAGCCGATTGATCTGAACATTGAAAACCTCGTAGCTTGGGGCCGCACCAACACCCATCTGCTGAATCCGTCTTCCGTTTATGTGGATGATCGTCGCACCCCTCTCACACTATCAGCCAGTGATTTGGGAGCCGTCCGTGTGTTCAAGGGAGCTACTCTGCCTCTAAACGGGCTTACCGTGGCCACGGGACGCCCACTCTATGTTCAAGGCGACTACAACTCGGACTCCGCGAACCGGGGAACCGCCAACACCTCTCTCACCGAGCCGGCGTCGCTGGTGGCCGATGCCATCACGATTCTGTCCGATGGTTGGACGGACCCGAACAGCACCAGCCCGGTAGGTTCGCGTTTGGCGGAAGATACCACCGTTAACGCCGCCTTTCTGACCGGCGTCGTCGAGACGACCTTGGGTCAATATAGCGGCGGCATGGAAAACTTCCCGCGTTTTCTTGAAACTTGGGGATCAGTCAAATTCACCTATAATGGTTCGATGATTAAGATGTTCCCGAGCCTCTATGCCACCAATGCTTGGGAAAACAATAACAACATTTATAAACCGCCTACCCGCAACTGGGCTCTTGACACCAATTTTCGCGACCCGCTCAAACTTCCGCCGAAGACTCCGCGCGTGCTGAAAGTGTTTCGCCACCAGTGGGCCACCTTGCCTCCGGGCCAAACTGTGGCACCCTGATTCCGTGGCCAGATAAAAATGCGCAGGTCCGGTTGAACTTCATGCATGATCAGAAACATGGAACCCAAAATAACATTCGATGGATTGCCGGCCAGCTTGCGGTCGCAAGCGGCTGCCCGACTGATTCCATTTGGATTGATAAACCAGTTTAAAATGGCTGCGAAAGGTCATGCCCATCGAACGATTTCTGATATGGCACGGGCGTCCTGGTTGAAATCATCCCTCATGTTCTTCACGGCGGCACTTTGGTGCCTTCCATTGCGCGGAGCCACTCACACAAATGCTTATGAATTTGAGAACTCCATACCGGAACCGGGGTCCATTCAATGGGATATAAACCATCGCCTCTACAAAGAACGACAGGAACTCTACCGGAAGCGTATGACCATCCCCAACGCCGTTGGAACAAATGTTCCCATCGCCGCCGGCGCTTATTTGGCCTTCAATCGGAAAATAGTGGTGGCTCCAACACCATCTCCGATCGTCTCATCCGGAATGTTTCTCAAGCTGCTCGTTTACGCCGCCCTGTTCGTTTTTACCGGAGGTCTGATTCTCCGCAGATTTGCCCCTCATGTTCTCGTGGACCTGAATCAGCGGTATAATCCGTGGGCGGTCGACCTGATTGCCGAGAGGGACCTTGCGGCAAAAGTCCGGGCGGAGGAGAAAGCCTTTGCGGAGTTCCTCAAGGTGTTCCGGGTCGGTCCGGCCCCATTACCACGCACCGACTTGCCCAAGAAGAAAGACCTTATCAAGGAATTTTATGCGCGGGCGAAAGGGCGCCTCGTCACGCAGCGAAATCTTCTTCAGGACATCGGTCGGGAATCGGGCGACCCGGCCCTAAAAAAAATGCTGACGAACCTGTATTTCGAGATGGGTGCGCTGAAAGACGAGGCTGGTTTTCCGGAAACGCTTCCGGTGTGGCAGGCGGCTTCCGCCCTGGAGGGACTGCTCAAACAGCTCACCGAGAAAACGAGAAACATCACCCCTTCCACGCTGCGAACCGTCGCGGGTGGCCTGGATTTGCTGGACGACTTGTGCGGGCCGGGATTGAAACCGGATCTCCTGACGGGTCGTCCCCTCAAGTTTTTGGTCGTGGACGACGACAGGATAAGCCGTCAGGCCCTGTCCCACTCGCTGGAAAAAGCATTCAGCCAGCCGGACTTCGCAGTGGACGGCGAAACGGCTTTGGCCCAGGCCACCCGGCAGGCTTACGACGTGATTTTTCTCGACGTGCAAATGCCGGGCATGGACGGGTTTGAAGTCTGCTTGAAAATTCGCGACACCGTTCCCAACCGCACCACTCCGGTGGTCTTTGTCACCAGCCAGAGCGACTTCGACGCACGCTGCAAGTCAACCTTGAGCGGCGGCAATGATCTTATGGGAAAACCGTTTCTCACTTTTGAAATCACCGTCAAGGCGCTCACGCTCGCGTTACACAGTCGTCTCCGGGAGCGCGGTCAGAAACTTCTCCCGAAACTCGACCAGAGCCGGGACAAGGCGGATTCGTTGGTGACGGTCACGGACGGTCCGTGTCCCGTCCCAAGTTCCACCATCGCCCCGCGACCGCCGCATTCAATGCCGTCGCCGGAAACGGACGAGATTACCAATGCCTTCTTGACACGCGCATCAAAAAACCTTCGACCGTTGCAGGAACTTTGTCGGACGATTCTTCAGACCTCGAACAAGGAGACGCGGCAGAACATGCTGGCGGATGGCTTCCTTCGCATTAATTCATTGATTTCAAAAACTTGCTCCGAGGTGGTGCATCCAGCCTATAAAATGAGCGCCGCTCTGGAAGGACTGTTCAGAAAAATGCTGCAAAATCCCAAGTATTCCACTCCGTCCACGCTGGCCACTGTGGCCACCGCGGTGGATTTGCTCAATGACTTGTGTGTGCCGGGAATGAAAGAGGACCTGGCCATCAATCCGCCGATTCACATGCTGGTGGTGGATGACGATCTCGTGGCGTGCCGGACTCTCGTCGGCACCCTGCAAACGGCTTTTAACAAACCGGAAAGCGTGGAGAATGGAGAGGCGGCGCTCGCCTTGGCGCTGGAAAAACCATTTGACGTGATTTTTATGGACGTGGTAATGCCCGGCATGGATGGATTCGAGGTCTGCTCAAAAATTCGTGATACCGTTCCCAATCGCGCCACTCCCGTGGTGTTTGTGACCGGCCATCGCGACTTCGACGCACGCGCCCAAATGAGTCGCAACGGTGGCAACGACCTGATGGAGAAACCGCTCCTCACTTCGGAGATTACCGTCAAAGCGCTTACGTTCGCCCTGCGCAGTCGCCTCCAACAACTTGAAACGCAGCCGTGCTCGTGAACGCGGTGATTTACTGCGCCGTTTTTATCTCTACGATAACTTATTTCCGCCGCTGCCGTTTGACCTTGAGCTGGATGGCCGCATGGGCGAGCGCAGCCTGAATGCGCGCACCTTCTTCGTCAGTGACTTTTTGAGCGAGGCGCACTTCGGCGCGCCGGCGGGCTTCCTCGGCCTCGGCTTCATCAATGTCATCGGCGCGAATCGCCATGTCGGTGAGAATGGCGACGCGGTCGCCGGTGACCTGCACAAAACCATCGCCGACTGCGAGGAAAATGGTTTCCCTGCCTTTTTGCGCGACGATTTCGCCCGCGACGAGTTGTGTCATCAAGGGCATGTGCTGCGGCAAAATGCCCATCTCGCCTTCCGTGCCGGTCAGCGTGACCATGTCCACGTCGTCGGAGAAAATTTTTGCCTCCGGCGTGACGATTTCCAATTTAAGCGTAGCCATGTTAAATCGTTGAATCGTTAAATTGTTGAGCCGTTGAACCGGTTTAACGATTCAACTGTTCAACGAATCACGTTTCCTTAATTTCCTCAATCCCGCCCTTCATGTAAAAGTTTTGTTCCGGCACGTCGTCGTGTTTACCTTCCAAAATTTCCTTGAAGCCGCGAACCGTTTCGGCGACAGGCACTTGTTTGCCAGGCAGGCCGGTGAATACCTCCGCAACCGTGAACGGCTGGCTTAGGAAGCGCTGGATTTTGCGCGCGCGATAGACGGTCAGCTTGTCGTCAGGCGAAAGTTCGTCCATGCCGAGAATGGCGATGATGTCCTGCAAATCCTTGTAGCGCTGTAGAACTTTTTGCACGCCGCGCGCAACCTCGTAGTGTTCCTGCCCGACGATTTCCGGCGCGAGAGCGCGGCTCGTTGAGGATAGCGGGTCCACGGCGGGATAAAGGCCCAACTCGGCAATGGAACGCTCCAACACAATCGTCGCGTCGAGGTGCGCGAATGTCGTGGCGGGTGCGGGATCGGTTAAATCGTCGGCGGGCACATACACGGCCTGGAACGAAGTGATGGAGCCTTTCTTGGTCGAGGTGATGCGTTCCTGTAACTCGCCCATCTCGGCGGCGAGTGTCGGCTGATAACCGACCGCGCTCGGCGTGCGGCCCAACAACGCAGACACTTCCGAACCGGCCTGCGAGAAACGGAAGATGTTGTCAATGAACAGAAGCACATCCTGATTTTTTTCGTCGCGAAAATACTCGGTCACGGCGAGCGCCGAAAGCGCGACGCGGAGACGCGCGCCGGGCGGCTCGTTCATCTGGCCGTAAACCAGACCGATCTTCGAACCCGGTGCGATTATCGGCAGACCGTTCGGGCCTTTTTGGGGATGACCTTTGTCGTCCTTTTCGACTTTGATGACGCCGGCTTCGATCATTTCGTTGTAAAGGTCGTTGCCTTCGCGCGTGCGTTCACCCACTCCCGCGAACATGGAAATGCCACCGTGCAGTTTGGCGATGTTATTAATCAATTCCATGATGACGACGGTTTTGCCGACGCCGGCGCCACCGAACGCGCCGACCTTGCCGCCTTTTAGGAACGGGCAGATGAGGTCAATGACCTTGATACCAGTCATGAGTACTTGTGTTGAAGTGGATTGCTCCATCAACGACGGCGCAGGGCGGTGAATCGGATAAAATTTGTCAATTTTCACCGGCCCCTGCTCGTCCACCGTCTCACCAACGACGTTGAAAACGCGTCCCATGACGCCTTCGCCAACGGGCACGGAAATCGGCTGGCCGGTGTCCACGACCTCATAGCCGCGTTTCATGCCTTCGGTCGAACCCATGCAAACGCAGCGCACCCAGTTGTCGCCGAGGTGTTGCTCGACTTCGAACGTTTGTTTGGCTTTGCCGCCGCCGGGCACGTTGAACTCAATGGTCAACGCGTTGTAAATGGCGGGAAGCTGGCCGGAAAATTCCACGTCCACGACCGGCCCGATGATTTGAACGATTTTGCCTTTGTTCATATGCGAAATAATTTCAACCCACCGCCATTTGCGCGGTGGCGATTTCCAAGAGTTCGTTTGTAATGTTCGACTGGCGCAATTTATTGTAGTCGAGCGTCAATTCCTTGATGAGTTGCTGCGCGTTGTCGGTGGCATTCTTCATCGCCACCATGCGCGCGCTGTGTTCGCTGGCTCTGGCCTCCAGCAAAATTTGATGAACCCGGAAATTCAGGCTGTGCGGCAGCAATGCCCCCAGCACGGTGGTTTCGTCAGGCTCAAATTCAAAAACATCCGGCACCGCGCCTTTGACCGGCAATTCCCCCGTTTGCGTCCCGCCATAACCGGCCTGGACGGCCTCGATTTTCCCCACCGGCAAAAATGGAACGACCCTCGGCTGCTGGTTCAATGTTGAAATGAAATTGGTGAACAAAATGTCAACGGCGTCCACCTCGTCCTTAAGAAACAAATCCTGCGCGAATCTGGAAATCGCCCGCGCCTCGCTGAATTGCGGTGCGTCCTTGTAGTTAAACTCGGCGGCGAGCGTCCGTTTCGTGTGCGCGATGAATTGTGCCGCTTTGCGGCCGGCGGTGATGAAGACTGTGGTGTTTTTGTCGAATTTCACCACTTCACGGAACAAATTGCTGTTAAGCGCGCCGCACAAACCGCGGTCGGTGCTCACGAGAATGACGGCGCGCCGTTTGACCGCACGCCTTTCCATGAGCGGCTGTCCGAAGACCTCTGTGCGCGCAGCGGCTTTGGCCAGCACGTCGTTCATCAACGCCGCGTACGGCCGGCCGGCCAGCGCGGCCTGCTGTGCCTTGCGCATCTTGGACGCCGCCACCATCTGCATCGCCTTGGTGATTTGGGCGGTGTTCCCGACCGACCGGATGCGTCGGCGAATGTCGCGTGTGCTGGGCATGAATCAGTGATACGTCTGCCTGAACTCCGTCAGCGCTGTTTTTAACCCGCTCACAATGGCGTCGCTGACGGCCTTTTCGTCGCGAATCTTCGCCAGCAAATCCACTTTGCGCGTGTTCAGGAAGTCCGTGAGCCTGGCCTGAAAGTCTTTGATTTTGTCCACGGGCACGTCATCCATGAAATCATTTTGCACGGCCCACAACACCGTCACCTGCACTTCAATCGGAATCGGATTGTATTGCTGCTGCTTGAACACTTCCACGATGCGCTTGCCGCGTCCGAGTTGCGCCTGCGTTTTCGCGTCGAGGTCGGAACCAAATTGCGCAAATGCCGCCAACTCTCGGAATTGAGCCAAATCGCCTTTGATGCGACCGGCGACTTGTTTTATTGCCTTGATTTGCGCCGCCGAACCGACGCGCGACACGGACAAACCAACGGAAATCGCCGGGCGCACGCCTTGATAAAACAAATCCGTTTCCAGATAAATCTGGCCGTCGGTGATCGAAATCACGTTCGTCGGAATGTAAGCTGAAACGTCGCCCGCCTGCGTTTCGATGATGGGCAGCGCCGTGAGCGAGCCGTTGCCGTAATTTTCGGAAACGCGCGCGCTGCGTTCCAACAAACGGCTGTGCAAATAAAACACGTCGCCCGGATACGCCTCGCGACCCGATGGACGCTTGAGCACGAGTGAAACCTGCCGATACGCGACGGCGTGTTTGGATAAATCATCATAAATAATGAGGGCGTCCATGCCATTGTCCATGAACCACTCGCCCATCGCCGCGCCGGCGAACGGCGCAAGATATTGATTTGCGGCCGAGTCGGACGCCGAGGCGGCCACTATAATCGTGTAAGGCAGCGCGCCAGCTTCTTCGAGCACGTTGAGCATGCGCGCCACATTCGATTGCTTCTGGCCGATGGCGACGTAAATGGAATACAGCGGACGGTAACTTTTGTCACCGCCCTGCTCCGCGGCGAGATTGAGCCGCGCGTTGTTTATAATCGTGTCAATGCAGAGGGTCGTTTTGCCGGTTGAACGGTCGCCGATGATCAATTCGCGCTGTCCGCGGCCAATCGGAATCATCGTGTCAATCGCCATGATGCCGGTTTGAACCGGCTGGCTGACGGGTTTGCGTTTGATGATGCCGGGCGCAATTTTTTCAACCGGATAAAATGTGGTTTCCTTGATCGCCCCCTTTCCGTCGAGCGGCTGGCCGAGCGCGTCGACAACGCGGCCCAGCAGGCCTTTGCCGACAGGCACTTGCAGCAGCCTGCCGGTCGTGCGGACTTCCTGTCCCTCCTTGATACAGGTGTAATCGCCGAGAATGATCGCGCCAACTTCGGTCTCTTCAAGGTTGAGGGCGATGCCGGTGATGCCGTTGCCGAAATCGAGCATTTCATTGAGCATCGCGTCGGTAAGGCCCTCGAGTTTGGCCACGCCGTCGCCGATTTCGCGGACGACGCCGACATTTTGTTTGGCCGTCGCGAGTTTCACGCCCGCGATTTGGGCTTCAATCTCTTGCAACAAGTTGCTCATAAATTTCCGTTAAAAACTTTGCTCCAATTTTTCCAAACGCGTTTTCACGCTGCCGTCGTAAAGATCGCTGCCGACTTGAATGCGCAGCCCGCCAATCAACGCCGGATTTTGACTGAACGTAATGTCCGCCCCGGCGCCGTAAATTTTCATGATCCGATTTGCCACGTCCGTCTGCAAACCGGCGGACAACGGCGTCGCGCTTTCCACGCGCGCGGCGTGTTGTTCCAGATCCAGTTTCACCAGCCGGTGCAAACGCGACAAAATTCCGACGTAGCCGCGTGGCTTTTGCGCGAGTAAAAGCGACACCGCCTGCCGGACGCGGTTTTCGTCCAACACGCCGCCGACCCGGCAACTGCGGAATAGTCGTCGGGTTTCACGTTGCGCTTGTTTGGAAATTTTCATTTTCCCGATTTCAGGCAGGGTCGCCTCGCCGGGGCGACCGGACGGCTCGGCGAGCCGTCCCTACCGACAATAATATTATGCCGTCAATTGCTTCTCCGTTTCCTCCGCCAGTCGCCGCTGATCGTCCGGCGTGAGAATTTTGCCGGTAACGGTTGCGGTGGTTTGCACGACGAGCCGCCCAACTTCGTGTTTCAACTCCACGAGCATCTGCGCGTGATCCTGCGCGGTGGCCTCGCGCGCCTTGGCGATGATTCGTCCGGCGGCGGCAATGGCCTTTTGCGTTTCCTGCTCCCGCATTCGTGCGGCGGCTTCGCGGACTTCCGCAATGATTTGATTCGCCTGATCACCGGCCTTGGCCAGAATTTCCTGGCGATTGGCCTCGGTCCTGGCCAGTTCGGCCTTGATTTTCTCCGCGTTGGCAAGGCCTTCGGCGATTTTCTGCCGGCGTGCTTCAAGCATGGCGAAGACGGGCTTGTAAGCGAACCGCCAAAGCACAAACAGCACAATGGAGAAGTTGATGAATTGCGCGATCAACTTCGGCCACGTGATGCCGAGGGTCTGAAGAGTATCACTCATAGACCGGCCTTGGGAATAAGAACGTAAGCGAGGAATGCCATTCCTTCGGCCATGGCCATGCCCAGCAGCAAAACCATGAAAATTTTGCCGAACTGGGCGGGGTTGCGACTGATGGCCACCACGCCACCTGCTGCGGCGAGGCCAATCCCGATGGCGGCGCCGCCAAAGGCGAGCCCGATGTGAACGTTGCCGTAGATTTCTGCGAGCATCATATATTTTACTTTGGTTGTTGGTTTCGGTTGCTGCAACCCTGACATCGTATGCCAGGGCTGCAAATCTATAATTTAGTGGCCACTTTCACCCTCAACCGAGGGCGAGCACAGCATTCCGACAAAAGCAATGGTCAGCATTGCAAACACAAACGCCTGCAAAAAGCAGACCAGCAATTCAAAAAAATAAAAGGGCAGCGAACTGAGAACGCCGAAAATCAACGGCTTGTTCGTCAGCATTATTGTCAGCAGGCTTTCACCGCCAAAAATGTTTCCATAAAGTCGCATGGCCAGCGCCACCGGCCGGACGATGATAATCGAAACCATTTCCGTCAGACCGATAAAAATGAAAAGCAGCAGCAACGGCGGAAAAAACCATTTGCTCGTTTTCAGCTTCACGCCAAAAATGTGTTTCACCAGCCCGATCGGCCCATTGTAACGCAACGCCCAAAAAGTACTCATCACAAAATAGATCGCCGCCATTGCGACCGTGAGGTTGGCGTCGGAGGTTGGCGGACGGAAGAAGGGTGTTTCCGCGTGTTGAATCGCAAACGGCAGTGAACTGCTCCTGTCGGGCGCTCCGTAGCCGATGCTGCCCACGCCCGGCAGCAAATCCATCAAGTTGGAGATGAAGATGAAAATAAAAAACGTCGTCGCATAAGGAAAAACCCAGCGGGCGACTTTTGGCTCCAGCACACTTTCGGCCAAATTTCGCCAGCCTTCGATAACCGTCTCCATCACATTTTGCGCGCCCGACGGCACTTCTTTCATGTTCCAGGTGCTGAATCGCACGATGACGAAAATGACCGCCGCAACAATCCATGTGCAAACCATCGAATTTGTCACCGGCAACGGCCCGATTTTGAACAGTGGCGGCGCAATTTCCGGTACCAACGATTTTCCCGTTTCCGCCCCGGCTTGCGCAGGCGCAGCCGGTGCCACGGCAACGGCATTTTGCGCCGTCGGGTTCGCGACCGACGGCGACGGAGGTTGCGCCTTCACGCTCGCCGCCATCACTGCGACAAACAACGCGCCAACCAAAAAAAAATTGAGCCCTTTCACGTTTAGAATCCACGTCAGGTAACACGAATCCCCCGTTTAATCAAACCGATTGTGCATCCAAAACGGCCTAGCTGGCTTGAGCCACCAGCCATTCGGTCAAATTCGGCCGAGCCAGCTTATTTTGGCGTCAAGTGTGGCAGACGGCCAACCCACAACCCGGTGGCGGCATAGTTCCATTCCAATTCAGAAATGTTCGGTGGCCCGCCCGCGCGCGTGGCGTGAATGATCATGCGATCTTCGGGGCGCATTTTTTTCACCCACGGTTCGTAGGCGCGCGTATCACCGTAATTCCACTGCGCCTTGCGAAGTACCTCCAGATTTTCCGGTGTCATCAGACCCGGCTCAAAACCCAGTACATATCTCCACTGCGCGGTGGGGTTATTGAAAAATGTTTCAAAAAAAACATCCATGTCGGAATTGTAAATGATTCCGCCGGGTTCGGGCAGCCACCCCGCCAAGTTTGGATTGGCCGGGGTAAGATATTCCGAGGTCAGGTTTCCCGTCCAGCGGCTTTCGCGGTCACTGGTAAATCCCCAAAACGCGCCAATAGCCAACGCCAGTGTGATGAGCAACCGCCTGGCCGAATCGAATGAGAGACGTCGTTCGAAGTGGTCTTGCAGTTCCAAAGCCACCCAAATCATAAAAGCGGGAGTTCCCCAATCCCACCAAAACCGGCGCATTTCCAATCCCAAAAGCCAGCCCAGAACCATCATCATGAAAATCGGGTTTAGCACGACGCGCGGATTCCAACCGGACGAAATTGTACGCCATAGGAGCAAAGCAGCGACCAGAAGCACCGCGGAGATTTCTCCGTCGGATGGGTGCAATTCGGATTCCAACTGGCGATTGAGAACGGTGTGTCCAAACACACCGAACATGTGTTTCACGGCCTGAAACAAAAATTCCAATGGGTGGCCCGTGAGCGCGCAGCCAAGAAAACTGCCGGTCAACCAACAGCCCCCATACCAAAATGCCGGGCGCCACCATCCAGCGAACAAAATGGCTGCCCCCGGCAAAACCAGCAAATACCAGGAACCGTGAATCCAAGCTGACATCGCAATCAACAATGGTGTGAGCACCAGCACCAAACGACGCGGTTTGCCGTCCCGTTCCCGCGACCAAAGAAACAACAGCGCGATCAGCACGGCAGTCGTAACAAGATACGGGCGGCCGCGCGCCAGACGTGTCGTACATTCCGGAACGAAAACCGACGCGACAAGCAACGCCGCCAGCCAAGCTTCAGGTCGGCGAAACCATGGTAATACAATCAGAGTGACAAGCAGCATCAACGCGACAACGGAAAAAATGACCAGCGACTCGGCGTTACATCCCGACCAGCGGTGAATCCATTCCAAAATCGCCTGCCAACCGGGGCTTGGGTCCATGGCAAAATCGCTCCGCATTACGAGGATTTGCTGCCAGGTTTTGCCGGACACCGCCTTGGCCGCGTGGCGCAACGCGTCGTCGCCGGGCAGAAAACCGTAGCTGATAATCTTAAATGGAATGAGCAGGATGGTGAAAACGGCCACAATCCAGACAGCCAATGGAACGTAACGCTTCATTTTTGGGGAGAACAAAACAAAATTCATGGCAATTCAATCAATAAATCGCTTGGTGATGTTGTTGTAGGCATCAATCCGCCGGTCGCGCAGGAACGGCCAGTGCGTGCGCGTCGCGTCCACCTTGCCGAGGTCAACGGGCACAATCAAAATTTCCTCTTTGTGCGTGCCGGCCCTGGCAAGAATTTCACCGGACGTTCCGGCCACAAAACTCTGTCCCCAAAATTCGATGCCCCCGCCCGCGAGTTTTTCATGTCCGGCGCGATTGACCACGGCCACGTAACAGCCATTCGCAATGGCATGGCTGCGCTGAATGGTTTCCCAGGCGTTGTGTTGGTTCACGCCGTATTTCTTTTTTTCATCCGGATGCCAGCCGATGGCCGTCGGGTAAAAAAGAATTTGCGCGCCTTGCAACGCGGTAAGTCGCGCGGCTTCGGGATACCACTGGTCCCAGCAAATCAACACGCCGATCTTGCCGTAGCGCGTCTGCCAAGCCTTGAAACCGAGGTCGCCGGGCGTGAAATAAAATTTTTCGTAGTAAAGCGGGTCGTCGGGAATGTGCATTTTGCGGTAAATGCCAAGCAACGAACCATCCGCGTCAATGATTGCAGCGGCATTGTGATAAACGCCGGCGGCGCGTTTCTCGAAAAGCGAAGCGATGACGACGACCTTGTGTTTCCTCGCGAGTTTGCCGAAGGCGTCGGTGCTGGAACCGGGGATTTTTTCCGCAAGCTCGAAATTCTTGTAATCTTCGCTCTGGCAGAAATATTGTGAACGAAACAGCTCCTGTGTGCAGATGATTTGCGCACCGCGCCTGGCCGCGCATTCGGCGAGCGCGAGCGTCTTTTTGAGGTTCGCGGCCGGTTCGGCGGAACAAGCGGTTTGAATCAGGCCGATTTTTACGACATTGGCGGAAACACGTTTCATTTACAGGGCGCGTTGGTGGAGCCGCACGGCATCATGGATCACGCCCGTTCCGCCTCCAAAAAACCCGCGGATGATGTCATGACGAGAATGACTTTTGACCATGAAGGGCGTCACGAGCGGATGGTGGAAAAAGATTGCCCGATGTCAAGCTCCGGAGACCGGTGAAAAAACGATGATTTTTTGCGTTTTTTTGCTTGCACGATGCTGGCGAAGGACTTTAATTCAGGTCAAGTCGCATGACTTTTTAACGAAAACCAGAAACAAACAACAACCGAAGGACACCGACATTATGGCAAACGCACTCTCGAAATCCCAACTTGCCGCCGCAATTGCGGAGAAAGCTGAAATCTCCAAAAAGCAGGCGGTGGAAATCCTCGAACACATCGCCACCCTTGCCTACAAGCACGCGAAGGACACTTTTACACTGCCCGGCATCGGCAAGCTCGTGCTCCGCAACCGCGCCGCACGCATGGGCCGCAACCCCAAGACCGGCGAGGCCATCTCGATTCCGGCCAAGCGCGTCGTGAAATTCCGCGTCGCCAAAGCCGCGAAAGACGCCATCCTCGGCGGCTAGTAATCTGTTTCTGCTTTCGTGAGCGCTCTGAATAATATCGGGGCGCTCTTTTTGTTTTTCATCTGCGCCAATCCGCGTAATCTGCGGTTAAACAAACCATATCCATGAGACCACGCGTTCGCTTTGCCCCTTCGCCGACCGGTTACCTGCACATCGGCGGCGCGCGCACCGCCCTCTTCAACTGGCTTTACGCCCGCCATACCGGTGGCGCGTTCATCCTCCGCATCGAAGACACCGATACCGCCCGCAATTCGCAGGAAGCCATCGAAGTCATTCTGAACGGCCTGCGCTGGCTCGGGCTCGATTGGGATGAAGGCCCTGTTGAGGTAGGGTCGTCGCGCTGCGACGACCGGACGCCGCAGCGCGGCGTCCCTACCTTCGAGAACAAGGGGAATTTCGGTCCGTATTTCCAAAGTCAGCGAAAGGAAAATTATCAGCGCCGGGTTGAAGCGTTGCTGTCACACGGTCTTGCCTATGAACACGAAGGCGCGGTCAAATTCAAAATGCAGCGTGAGCCGGTCACGATCCACGACCTCGTCGCCGGCGATGTCGTCCGCAAACTCACCGACCGCGAGGAGCAAGACCCCGACTTTGTGATTCAGCGTTCAGACGGCCAGCCGGTGTTTCATCTTACGAATGTCGTGGATGATTTGGAGATGGGTATCACACACGTCATTCGCGGCGAGGATCACTTGAGCAACACGTCCAAACACATCGCGCTCTTCCAGGCGTTCGGCGTGAAGCCGCCGCATTATGCGCATATCCCGCTCATCCTGAACGCCGACGGCACAAAGATGAGCAAACGCGACACCGGCGCGTCGCTCGCGAATTATACCGACGAAGGTTTTTTATCGGAGGCAGTCGTGAATTATCTGTGCCTGCTCGGCTGGTCACCCAAGGATAACCGCGAAAAAATGTCCCTAGCCAAAGTTATTGAGCGTTTTGATTTACCTCAAATCCTCCGGCATAACGCGCGGTTCGATCACGAAAAACTGCTTTGGCTGCAAGGCGAATACGCCCGCGAACTCGGCGACGACCGGTTCTACGAACTCGCCGTTCATGCCTTCGGCAAGGCAGGCATTGATACTAACCGCTTTCCCCTGCCCTACGTCAAAGCCGCGCTGGACACATGCAAAGGCAAGTTCAAGCTGTTCAACGAACTGCCCGCCTACGCCGGTTTTTATTTCACAGATAAAATCGAATACGACGCCGAAGCTGCGAAAAAAGATTTTGTGCCGGAGAACAAACCGCGTTTGGAAAAACTCCGCGACGCCTTTGCCGTCGTGCCGAAGTTCGACGCCGCATCATTGGAAGCCGCGCTCAAGGAAACCGCCAAGGCGCTCGGCGTGAAAGCCGGCGTGCTGGTGCATCCATGCCGATTGGCTTGTACGGGCAACACCGCCGGGCCGAGTCTTTATCATCTGCTTGAAGTGCTGGGGAAAGAAAAGGCGATGCAACGGATAGAGCGGGCGCTTGGGAATTCTTAATGTCTATGAAAGCCAAAGGCAAAAGCGCATGGCTCATCACATGGGAAGGACCGGAATCGGAATTCAACGGAAGATGCAAAGTAGTGGCAGTTCTGCCGCCATTGCTCGGTGAGCAGAACATTCAACTATTGCTTCGAACCCTGTTCTGCTCGGAGTATGCGTTGACGCTGGGTGAGAAACTCTGTTTCGGAACGGCAAGGAAAAAAGAAATGCCAAGGTATTTTAAGCAACTTTATAGGGATATAAATCCGGCATTTTCATACGGCCATTTCTCAAAGTGTTATTTGCATGCCAGACAGGTAAAGCAGTTGCGTTGCGAGGAAAGCAAAAAGGACTGCCTTGAAGATACTCTTTATTGGACGGAGCTACCAAAGTTCATTCTGAATCCGGATTTGGACCCGAACGGCCCAATGCCTGAAAATCTTGCCGATTTAACCAAGCAGGTTATGGGCGAAAGAGAAGTGCAATATACATATTCGATTCGATCAAATATTGAGGAGGAAAAGCGACGACAAGCCGGGCAAATACGCACAGGAAATTTCTCCATTAAACCTCGCGCATAAACAATCCGCGTTTCATCTATATGAATGACGACATACTCAAATCACCCGCTTTCATAAAGTCACTCAACGATGACATTGCAAAAGCCAACGCCGGAATCACACACGATGAATTCGTAACCGGTATGAAGAACAAAACAATAGGGTTTACAGTCGTAAAGGGAGAGCCTTATCAATTTACAAAAGGATTCGGGAGACTGGTTTTTAATATTTGTGTGATGCTCTACACGCTAGTGCCTTTCCTTGTGATTCCAATTTTCGCCTACCGTGAACATAACTGGTGGCTTTTGATCGGGATTGTTATTGCAAGCCTACTCGCGCCACAAATCGAGCAACGCAAGCCATACACGTTCGGGGGTATAGCTTTCTTAGGCTTTATGGGCGCTACAATCGGTTTTTGGTTTGCGGGGAGGACTCACTATTTTACCTACTTCTGTCACAGTTATTTTACATTTTTTTGTTTCTGTGCCTTTTGGGGCTGCATGTTTTTCCGAATGGCGGAAGATTTTCAAAAGGAATACGCAATTCAATCGCTCAAAAATAACCCCGAACTGTTTTATGATGCGGTTGCCCAAAACAGAATAATGATCATCCGTCTTGGTAGCTAAAAATAATTGGCCATCCTTCCCGCCTCGCGCCCCCCTTCCGTGGTGCTGCGCCGTGCCTTCGCCTCCGCCGCGCTCCGCCCGCCATTTTGGTGAGAGGCCTCCGGCCAATCCCGTCACACAATATTCCAAAAACGCGGCGAACGTTTCACCCTCTCCGCCGTGAAACGGGGGAGAGGGCCGGGGTGAGGTGGCGCTTATTTTATTAAACTCAAATCCCCTCGCCCTGCCCCTCTCCCCGCCTTGCGGGGCGAGGGAAAACCGATTGTTCGCATTTTGTTCCATCCGTGTTTCATCTGCTCGCCTCGGCGTAGCTTGGCGAAGCCGGGTGTTTATCTGTGGCTAAAAAATCCTTCGCCAGCTTCGCGTCCTTCACGCGACGTTTTTGCTAAAACAATTCGCGCTGGAAATTTTTTCCATTAAACTTCCCGCGTGTTCAACCCCTTCATCCATTGGATTGAGGCCAAAGGACCTTATGCGCCGTGGCTGTTTCTGGCGCTGTTCGTCGCCGCGTCGTTCCTGATGGTCTGGCGGCTGGAAGTTTTGAGCGCCAAGGGCTTTGAAGGCACGGTGCTCGGCACGTTGGTGATGCCGTATTGCACCGGCATGGGCAATTTGATCTTTGCTTTCATTCTCGGCTGCAACGGCGGCTCCGGCGCGGACGTAATGACCAACTCGCTCGTCAACAACATCACGAACATGACGCTTGTGCTCGGTTTGCCCGCCATTTTATGGGGCACCCGGGTCCTGCCGGCGCAAAAGAAAGAAAGCAAAGCGGGCGGCAAAACACGCAAATTGAATCGCCTTTCGCTTTTGCTCACGCTCACAGCGGTTTTGTTTTTCACCGGCGCGGTCTGGGCGCTGGGACGGAAAGGGCGGCTCGATTTCAACGACGGGCTGGTTTTGGTCGGGCTTTTTTTATTCTGGCAATGTTTTCACGTGTTTGATGTGCTCAAAAACAACGTTCGCGAGGGCAAATCACTTGGCTGGACGCTGCCACTGGATCTGGCGCTGCTGGCCGTTTGCGCGTATGGCATTTATTTGAGCACTGACTGGCTGGTAAACTGGATTTCGCAAATTCACACCGGTTTTATCAGCGTGAAATATCTGGGCTGGTTGAGCGGCTGGCTGATGGTGCTGCCCAACGCGGTGCTCGCATTTTACTACGGCTGGCGCAGACAGCCTGAAGTCGTTTATACCTCGCAAGTCGGCGATGCGCACGTGTCCATCCCGCTGTGCATCGGCATTTACGCGCTGTATCACACGATGATCATGCCGCCGTTTTTCCACATCGCAATGTTCATCCTCCTCGGCGCGGCATTGGTACACTTCTTTTTTATCGCCCTTTTCGGGCAATTGCCGCGGTTCATTGGCTGGGTGCTGCTGGCGGCTTACGCTGTGTTCCTTTACAAAGGATTGTTGGGCTGAAATTCATTCCCACAATCACGGACGTCTTGTGGACCTTCAGCGGCTTTGCGCCTTAAGAAATCACCAGTGGATTGGGACGAATCTTCTCGCTCAAGTCGGCGAAAGGCACCTGCGCTTTGAGCCAGCGTGGATCCTTGGTAATCGTGTCCATGGATTCGTGCGTGTTGTTGCAAATCAGAAAAATCCCATCGCCCAAAACCATAAAAGCTTCGAACCCGGTGCCGACACCGTGCCGCGTGAATTCAAAATCACCGACAGCGTAATTGGCATTATACAACCCCGCGCGCAATCCGCCGAGGTCGTTGGCAAAATTTTTCAGGAAATCATCGTTGCGCGGACCGATGTAGGCCAGCACACGCGCCTTGTTTTTCACAAGCGAGATCACGGCCCATTCATCGAAAACGGTCTTGCCGTAGCACGCATCCATCTGGCTTGCGCACGATTTGATGCTGGTTGTGACTTCTTTCAATGTCATAAAGCAAATGGGTTACCGGCTTCCAGCAGAACAAGTTTGTCCACAGAAAACAAGGCAATTCCGAATTCACCATCAGGACGCGCCCCGGAAAATGATTGGACGGGATTCGCGCGGTTTTAATTTTATTGCGGCGCATGATTGTATAACCTTGGGGAAAATCAGACGCCAATGCCGTTCAAGAAACAACGAGCCGCCGCCGCCGGCACAAAAACAATTGTGTGGGTTCACTGGGTATTATCCCTTTCGCTCGCCGCGGTATTTGTGCTCGCGCTGGCAACGCTCTTCACACCGCCAACACTTTCCGGCAGGCATGGCTCGTTGGAAGCGCTGTTGCTTTTACTGGCGGCGGCCAGCACTGTCACCGCGCTTGCCCGGCGATTGCCATTGCAAAACGTTTTGCTGGCCACTTTCATTATTGCCGTCACTGGCGGCGCGGCGCATGCGCTCGGCGCGATGACCAGCATGCCTTTTGGCCCGTTCACGTTTAGCACAACAGCCGGAAATGAACTTTTTGAAACACTGCCGTGGAGCATCCCGTTGATTTGGGTTGTCGCCATTTTGAATTCACGCGGCGTGGCAAGGTTGATTTTGCGGCCGTGGCGAAAAATGAGCGCCTATGGCTTTTGGCTCATGGGGCTGACAACGGCGCTGACGGTGCTTTTCGACTTCGCGTTCGAACCGTTCGCTTCGCGCGTGAACCATTACTGGCTGTGGACGCCGACAATGTTTCCGGTGACGTGGCAAGGCGTGCCATTGTCAAATTTCCTGGGCTGGCTGGTCGTGTCTTTGCTCATCGTGATATTCATTGCGCCCACATTGATCAATAAACAGCCGCGTAAAAGACATTCACACGATTTTTATCCGTTTACCATTTGGATCGGCGCCATTTTCCTTTTCGGAATCGCCTGTGCGCAGCATGGGCTTCTGTCTGCCGCAATAGTGAACGGAATTATAGCTGCCATCGTGACCGTGTTCGCCATTCGCGGCGGAACATGGTGAGGATCACCATACGCTTCGCTCTTCCGTGCGTTCGGCCTCGGCGTGTTTTGTGATTTTCAAACGCACCACACGCGGACCATTCATTTCTTCAACACGCAATTCGCACGAGCCAACCATCAATACGTCGCCGACCTTCGGAAAACCGCCGAGTTTTTGCGTCATCCAGCCACTGGCGGTCGCAACAATTTCTTCGTGTTGCATCCCGCCAACAATCTTTCCCAATTCATGCAATGGCAATGCGCCGGCGGCCTCCCACACGTTTTCGCCAATGCGTTCCAGCTTCAGCTTTTCCTGATCGAACTCGTCTTGAATCTGGCCGACGAGTTCTTCGATCACATTCTCGAGCGTCGCGATGCCGACCGTGCCGCCGTATTCATCCACCACAACTGCAAAATGCAGTTTCCGTTCAAGAAACAACCGGAGCAATTTTTCCAGCCGCCCGGTTTCGGGGACGTAAACCAATTTGCGCGCCACAGGCAACAAATCCGCCGCGGTCCGCGCCTTGTCGCGCAGTGCATAAAGGTCTTTGATGTGGACAATGCCGCGCGTCTTGTCCAAATCGCCGCCTTCGCAAAGCGGAAAGCGCGAGTAGCGCGTTTGTTCCGCAATGGTGAGACACTCGGCAATCGTCGCCTCGGTGTTGAAAGCGATGATTTCGTGGCGTGGTCGCATGACTTCACGCACGACACGATGGCGCAAGTCGAGCGCATTAAGAATGATGTTGCGTCCATCCGCCGTTCTTTGCGCTGACGCAAGCACGAGACGCAATTCCTCTTCCGAATGTGTTCGGTCGCCTGCCGCATCCGGTTCGATGCCGATTTTTTCCAAAAGCCAGCGCGCTGCGAGGTTTAACAGCCGGTTGAACGGATAAAATGCGATGTAAAACCACCGCAACGGGCGCGCCACCCAAAGCGCAATCGGCAACGGCTTTTGAATGGTCATCCATTTCGGTGCGAGTTCACCCGCCGTGATGTGCAGAAATGTCAGTGCGCTGAAACCGACGGCGAAGGAAATGGAATGTTGCCAGACTGGCGATAGAACGCCGAGCAGAACAAGCAATGGCTCCAGCAACGTGGTAAAGACCGGCTGCCCAATATAGCCGAGGCCGAGGCTTGCCATGGTGATTCCAAGCTGCGTTGCGCTAAGATACGAATTGATGTTGCGAACAATATGCCGCGCCACTTTCGCCCGGCGCTGGCCTTTGCCGGCGAGCGCATCCAGTTGCGTTTCCCGAACGCGGACGAGGGCAAATTCTGCGGCGACAAAAAATCCGTTCAGCAGCACCAGCGCGAGCACTGCCAGAATCTTCAGCGCAACCAGAATAACGGCATCCCAGTTCACAATTTCACCTCACCAAACATTACCTTCAAAATATCTTCGAGCGTCACCACTCCCGACTCGCGCCCGTCGCGCGCCAATACGATGGCCAGACGCTCTCCAGCGCGTTGCATCCGCTGCAACGCAATTTCCAACCGGGTGTCTTCGTCAAGAAACAGAGCCGGTGTCATGTACGCCACGGCGGGTTTCTGCAAATCCAGATCGCCGCGGAACAACAAGGGACCCAGCATGAGCAGTCCGGCGATACAGTAGCGCCCGTCGCGCGCTTCCCAAACCGGCAGGCGCGAAAATTTTCGTTCCCGTGCCAGCCTCAACGCTTCACCAATGGGCGTTCCCGTTTCGATCGTCACCGTTTGCGTGATTGGCGTGGCGATCTGCCGCACCGTGAAATTTTGCAGATCGAGCACACGGTTGATCATGGCGCGTTCATCGCTTGTAAGGGCTTCGGCGGATTCCTGCATGACCGCGCGCATTTCCTCCCGGTTGCCAAAGAGCCGGCCGGTGAACGCCCGCCCACCCGTCCAGCGCAACACCATGATGGAGGTCTGCTCGACCAACGCAACGAGCGGACGCAATGTGAAATGCACGAGTCGGAACACATGGGCCGTCCACAGGCAGAATTGATTTGGATGAACGCGAAACAACATTTTCGGGAGCAAATCGAACAGCGCATAAAACAAAAAAACGGCGATCACAAAAACAGCGACAAGCCAGACACCATGCCCCTGAAGCCATTCGTAAAGTTTCGTCACCATCCAACCGAGAATGAAAAAATTCACCAGCGTGTTGCCCACGAGAATCGTCCACATGAATCGTTCGGGATTTTCAAGAAATCCATGGAGCAATTTTGCCGAAGGCCGGCCCGCGCGCGCCATTTGCCGCACACGCAACCGGTTCAACGCAAACACGCCCGCCTCCATGCCTGACAGCAAAAACGACAGCGCCAGACAAACCGTCAATACCACCCAGCCAAGAATATCTATTTCCATTATTTGATTTTTTCCACCTGCAATTCACGCACACGGCGCTCGTCGACAACCTGCGCTGTGAATTTCAAACCCCGAAACACCGTGGATTCGCCGGCCGCCGGCACAACACCAAGCAAGTGCACAAGCAATCCGCCCATTGTTTCCACCTCATTCACGCTGCCGAGCGCGGGAAATTCGCGGCGGAAATCTTCCAGGCGCATTGTGCCGTTGATACGCCAGCGGCCCGGCGCGAGTTTTTCCATGACAAACCCCTCCGGCTGTTGCAGTTCGAGGCGGATTTTGCCGACGAGTTGACTAAGGATGTCTTCCATTGTCACCAACCCCGCCGTGCCGCCAAATTCATCAAGGACAATGGCCAGACCACGCTGCTGCTTTTGCAAACTCTTAAAAAGTTGAAGCAAATTCATTGTCTCCGGCACGAACGACGGGAATTCAATCGCGTCGGCCAGATCAATCTTTGGATCAAGCAGCAGCGCGCGCGTGTTCAAAACACCGACGATGGTATCCGGTGTTTCGTCGTAAATAGGCAGGCGGCGCCGCTTGAATTTTTTCGCGGCGGCAATCATTTCCTCCACTGTCGCATCGTCCGAAATGCACACCATGCCCGCGCGCGGACGCATCACATCACGAACCATGCGATTATCGAGACTGATAATTTGCAGGATGATTTCCTTTTCAGACTCGGCAAGCGTGCCTTGCTGATACGCCATTTCGAGCAGTTCATGATACTCGGCATCTGGCAACACCCCGGAACCTTGCGCCGGATCCGTCCGCAGCGCGATCACCTTCAAGAGGATGGTGTCCAACCATTGAGCAACGCGGCGCAGCGGTGTGGTCAGTTTTTCAAAAATCAACAATGCCCCTGCCACGCGCAACGCCCACCGCTCCGGATGCCTCACAGCAGATGTCTTGGGAAGAACTTCGCAACCGACCAGCACGAGCACGAGCAACGCGAGCACCGTCAGCGCAAGTGCCCAGTGCGCATTGAATACCATCGCCAGCGCAACGGCGAGCATCGCAGCGTTGGCAAAGGTGTTGCCCAGCGCCAGTGTCGCCAGCAAATCCTGCGGGCGTTCGAGCATCTCCACGACGATTTTGCCCGCGCGCGGATGCCCTTCAGCCAATTGCCGCGCCTGCCATTTGCTCAAGGAAAATAACGCCGTTTCTGCCAGCGCGAAAAAGAAACTCACGCAGGCAAAAATCAAAATCGCCACCAACGCCATCACAACCGCCGTCTCCACGCGCGAAGTCTAAAATGTCCAATGCCCAATGTCCAATGTCCAAAGTGTAAAACGTCCGTCGCAAATTCGACCTGGGACCCGGACTTCGGACTTTGGATATTGGACTTTGGACTTCCGTCACCCTTCCAAAACCGCTGTTGCCGCCGCGTAATCTTTCGTGTGGCTCAAGCTGATGAGCAATCGCTTCGCTTGCCGCGCCGCGAACAATTTTTCTCCTTTGCCATGCAAAATCACGAACGGCTCGCCCGATTCTTTGCGGCAGATTTCCATGTCGCGCCAGCCGAGTGCAGCGCCGATGCCGGTGCCAAATGCCTTGGAAATCGCCTCCTTGGCCGAGAACCGCACGGCAATGAACGGCGCGGGATATTTGTGCGTCAGACAGTAGGCAATTTCCGCCGGATGCAGGACGTGATTGAGAAAACGCTCGCCGAACCGCTCGTGCGATGCTTTCACACGAGCGACTTCAATGATGTCAATGCCAATGCCCAGAATCATTTTTCACCCGCGATAATTTTTCATCAACCGCAGCATTTCCTCGACCGCGGTTTCGAGACCGACCATCACGGCGCGGCTGATGATGCTGTGGCCGATGTTCAATTCCACCAGATGCGGCACGCGATGCACCGTCGGCAGGTTCGCGTAATTCAATCCGTGTCCGGCGTTCACTTTCAACCCGAGCGCGTGCGCCTGCTTTGCGCCGGAAATCAGCCGCTGCAACTCCGGTAAACCGGTGGGGCGAGATTCCGTCGAGCCCAATTTTTTGGGAGATTTTTCCGAGTCAGGGCTCGACAGAGTCTCGCCCCACCGCGTGTGAAATTCCTCCGCAAACGCGCCGGTGTGCAATTCAATGAACTGACTGCCCGTCCGCGCGCTGGCCTCAATCTGCTTTTCATCCGGCGTGATGAACAGGCTCACTTCGATGTCCGCGTCGTTCATTTTCTTGCGCGTGTCGGCAATGGCTTTTTCATTCGCCACCACGTCCAGTCCGCCTTCGGTGGTCACTTCCAGCCGCCGTTCGGGCACGATGCAGACGATGTCCGGTTTCAATTTCAGCGCGATGGCTACGATTTCCGGCACGTTGGCCAATTCCAAATTCAGCCGCGTTTTGACAGTTTCGCGCAGTTTCCAGATGTCGCGGTCCTGAATGTGCCGGCGGTCTTCACGCAGGTGCGCGGTGATGCCATGGGCGCCGGCGGCTTCGCAAATCCGCGCGGCCTCGACGGGATTCGGTTCACCAAAACCGCGTCCGCGATAGCGCGCTTCGCGCAACGTCGCAATATGGTCAATGTTAACGCCCAGTTTGAGCATAAAATTTTATGGTCCAGCCGGATTTTTCGGACTTGGAGACAAACGCAGACCGTAACACGGAAAATTCGTCGCTTCGAGCCAATTTGCAAGCGCCACGAGTTCAAGTGCCGTCAAACCGCCGGGCGCCTTGCGTTTGAACGTCCATTCATCCGGCGCGGTTTGGGTAATTTCGGTCACCGTATTGCCAAGCATCGGGCCAATGCGGTCAAGCCATTTGGCAGCGGCGGATTGTGCGCCGAGCTGGGGACGACCCGCGAGCGAAAGCGCCAGTTGACTCAAACCCCGAATTTCTTGCAGGCGTTCGGTGGTAATCTCCCAATGATAAAAGAGCAGATTGGTGCGGTCGAGCTGCGCGATCAATTCCATCGGCAACGAGCCTGGACTCGGCGAATTGGGGAAAAGTCCGGCCAGTAAAAAATCGCCTGCGGGTTCGCGCACAGGCTGAATGGCCGGCACAATAAATGGAAAACCGTGCCAGGCGATTTCGTTGCCGTTCGTTGTCACCGTGAACGAAGGGAGAAAAGGATTTTGCAAATTCGTGTGAGGGCCGACAGTCAGCTTTGCGCCGATTTGTTGAATGGCATTCGTCGCGTTTTCAACCGGCACGGCAACGAACGTCTGAAACGGAATTTGCGCCAGCGCCCAAACAAAAGCCTGATGCGGCAGGGGGTGAATTTCAAACGGCTGCGCCCAACCTTGTTTTTCCAGCCACGGCGCGAAGCCGCGCACGGCGGTAAAACTGACGAACGGCGCGTGAATGGTGTTCGTTGGCACCCGCCACGGCTCCAGCGACAACGCCAATGGCTGGGAAGGAATAAGTTTGCCATCAACCCGCAGATTGCCGCCGCGACCAACAATTTTAAATCGCGTTTCCGGAAAATTCGTCGCCAACGACAACGAAAATCCGCGCGCCAGCCGCGCCCAATTCACGTCCGCGCTCAACCAATAATCCTTTGCGGCCGACGCGGGACGCTTTTCCGCGAATACACGCCGGACCAGCGCATCGTTCAACGGAAGTTCGTCCTGCCCCCAACCGAACACAACCCAATCACCGGCACGGACAAAACGAATCAAATCCGGCGGCAAGTGTTTTTTTAGCTCCCAGCCGTCCCGATTTTTTTCAGCGGACAGCCCGGTCCACGATTCCAAAACGTTCGCCAGATTGGTTTGCCAGAGTTGGGCGCGGTTGGAATTCAGCCGAATCGCCAGGGCAAATTCAGGCGAACCGTTGGTCGTGTCACGCACAGCCAGGAACCACTCGGATTGCAGCAAATCGTCAAGCAGCGGACGCAGTCGCCCCGCCTCATCCTTTTTACGCGAAGCCATTCGTTCGCGCAGCCATTCGTAGGGTGCGTGCGACAGTTTGTTCAGTGTCTGCCCACGAAGAACCTGTGCTTCCGGCGAGCACCAAAGGTTGGTGAACGCGGGCGAATTCGTGTCACCGGAAATTTGTTCGCCGCCGACAAAATGAATTTGCGCGATCAAATCCGGTGGCAGCGCAATTACAACTGTGTTCTCACGAGAATAACTGCGGCCTGCACCGGCGATAACCAGCACGGCGCAAAGCAAAACCGGAAACGACTTTTTCATTAAAGCGCCTTTCTGTGCCAAAAGAACCGCCGCTTGGCAAATTCAATTACATTCTGATTGCTCCGCCGGGCTGAATCCGATTTTATCGGGTGTGCCAAACGTCCGCACATTTTTCAAATATTGGCTGCCATTATTGGCGTGGTTGGCCGTGATTTTCACAGCCTCAAGCGATACGAAATCCTTTGAACACTCCTCCCGCATCCTTGCGCCGCTGCTGCGCTGGTTATTTCCTCAAATTTCCGATGACACGGCGCATCTCATCGTCTTAACCGCTCGAAAATGCGCACACTTGATCGAATACGCCGTGCTCGCGCTGTTGCTCTGGCGCACACTGCGCAAACCGGCGAAAAACGATCCACGTCCCTGGAACTGGCGCGAAGCCCGCCTCATGCTGCTGCTCGTCGCGTTCTGTGCAGCGAGCGATGAATTTCATCAACGTTTTGTCGCCACTCGCACAGCGCATGTGACCGACGTGTTCATTGACACTGCGGGCGGCGCGGCGGGTTTGCTCGTGCTTTGGCTGATTGACCGCTGGCGAAGACACCGGCGCATTTTGCCATGAAACACGCGCTCACCGCCGTTGTTTCGTGTTATGTCATCGGATTGTTGCTGGCTCATTTTTTTCAACCGCCGCTCGTCGCGCTTTGGGGAACCGCCTTTATCCTGCTCGTCCTCGCCCTCGTCCTCGAAAAGCTCCGTCCACTCTTGATCTGGCCGCTGCTTGTGCTGGTCGGCTGGACCAATCTCGTCAGCCGCACCGCCATCATTTCACCGGATGATTTGCGGGCATTACTCCGCAACAACGCCGCGCTCGCGACCGTGCGCGGCACCTTGATTGAAACGCCGCATCTGAAAATCGTCGAACGAAATGACGGGCAAACGGAACATATACTCGCCCAAGTCCAAGCCGCGGAACTGCGGTGCGGTGAAAACTGGCGACCGGCTCTTGGCAAAATCATCGTCACGACACCCGGCGTTCTCGCCAGCAATTTTTTCGCCGGCCAGGCTGTTGAAATTTCCGGCGTTATTGCGCCGCCACCCGCGCCGCTGGCCGACGGACTTTTTGATTACCGCGATTATCTCCAAACGCGCGGCATTTTTTACGAACTCAAAACCCGTTCCACAAACGACTGGCAGCTTCGCACGCCGACTTTGTTGAAACCGCCACTGACCGATCGTTTTTTGAACTGGTCGCAAAAAACACTCGCGCTCGGATTGCCGGTTGAGGACGAACCGTTGCGATTGATTTGGGCGATGACACTCGGCTGGCGAACGGCGTTCACCGGCGACATTAGCGAACCCTTTTTGCGCGCTGGCACGATGCATCTCTTCGCAATTGACGGCCTGCGCATCGCGCTGATTTCTGGAATTCTTGTCGCGTTGTTGCGTGTGCTGCAGGTCTCGCGCGCCTGGTGCGGCCTCATCGCAATCCCGCTCATCTGGTTTTACACCGCCGCGACCGGCTGGGAATCCTCCGCCATTCGCGCGTCGGTGATGATGACCATTGTCATCGGCGGTTGGGCGTTGAAACGACCGGGCGATTTGATCAACTCACTGGCCGCCGCCGCATTCATCATTTTGCTCTGGGAACCGCGCCAGCTTTTTGAAGCGAGCTTCCAACTCTCATTTTTCGTCGTGCTCATCATTGCATTGATGGTGCCTCCGCTGAACAAAATTTCCGACCGGCTGTTGCGCCATGACCCGCTGCTGCCAAATGAATTGCTCCCGCGCTGGCGGCGCGCGCTGACCGCCACGTTGCGAATTTTGTTGCGTTACCTCGCGCTCTCCTTCGCGGCATGGGTCGGCTCAATTCCGCTTTCAGCGAAGTATTTCCATTTGTTCAGTCCAATTTCAACCCCCGCGAACATCGTCGCCGTGCCGCTGGGCACGCTCTCGTTGATGAGCAATCTCGGCGCGCTCATTTGCGGCCACTGGCTGACATGGGCGACGGTATTGTTCAATCACAGCGCGTGGTTTTTTATGGTGGCGATGACGGACGTGAGCGTATTTTTCACAAAAATTCCCGGCGCATTTTTCTACGTGCCCTCGATGTCGTGGCTGGAAATCGGAATTTATTACGCCGTCCTCGTCGGCGCATTGAGCGGCTGGCTGTTCGCGCCAAAACGACGGATTTGGAGCACGGCAATTTTAATTCTTATCGGCGCGATTTATTTCGGTCGCTGGGAACAATCGCGCAACGAAACCGAAATAACCGTTTTGCCCCTGAACGGCGGGCATTGTGTTTTTGTGGACGCACCGGGCCGGAAAAACGACTGGCTCGTGGATTGCGGCAACGACAGCGCCGTCGAGTTCACGCTCAAACCGTTTCTGCGCGCGCAGGGCGTGAACAAAATCCAGCGCCTCATTTTGACGCATGGCGATGCGCGCAACATCGGCGGCGCGGAATTACTCAACGAACTTTTCGGCATCGGCGAAATCTACACCGGCCCGGTTCCTTTCCGCTCGCGCACCTATCGTGAAATCATCGCGGAATTTGAAAAACCGCCGGCTGGCAAATCTGATTGGTGGGGCGAGAGTCACTCGAGCCCTAACTTGAAAAATGATTTAGGCTCGACGGAGTCTCGCCCCACCAAAAAATCAGATGCGATTTCGCGACACCAAATCATCAATCGCGGCGACACTTTGGGTTGCTGGCAGGCGTTGTATCCCGAGGCAACAAACAATTTCCAACGGGCAGACGACAATGCCTTGGTACTTTTGGGGAATTTCTCTGGCACGCGCATCTTGTTATTGTCCGATTTGGGACATGACGGTCAAAGCGCGTTGCTTGAAAGCACGAATGATTTGCGCGCCGACATTGTCGTCGCCGGCTTGCCAAACGAAGGCGAACCGCTTTGCGACGCGCTGCTCGATGCAATTCACCCCAAAGTCGTGGTGATTGCGGACTCGGAGTTTCCCGCAACCCGACGTGCGAGTCCTGAATTAAAAGAACGATTGGCCGGACGAAAAGTGCCGGTGATTTACACGCGAACAGCAGGCGCGGTTACGATTGTCACGCGTTCGAATGATTGGAAGTTGTGGACAATGGATGGGCAAAAGTTGGAGTTCAAGCTTTAGCTTGTTCTCGGCAGCAGGCTAAAGCCTGAACTCCAACATAGAGCCTCGTCACCTCGGCTCCTACATTTTTGGGGTGAGTTTGACCGAAACACACCGCGCCTGCGGAATCGGGAATTTTTTGACTTCGATAGTAACGCTCTGCGGTTTGAATTCGGCCAAAATCATGTCGGCAATGTCGGCGGCCAGTTTTTCGATCAGCCTCCAACTCCGTCCCTCACCGAATTTCAAGAGCCGCTGGCTGACGGCAAAATAATCTATCGTGTCGCCAACGCTGTCGGATTTCGCCGCCTTCGAGAAATCGCAATCCATCTCCACTGTCAGCAACAAACGCTGCGGTTTGGCGCGTTCCCCGTCCGGCACACCGACGCGGCAAAAAACTTCAAGATCAACGATGGAGATTTTAGAATTCATTTTCGGAGGGACGAGTTACACGAGTCCCACAACGGTTTGAAGTTTGAAATCAGGGACTCGCATAGCTCGTCCCTCCGGTGTTTTTCGTCTTCCGTTTTTTCGTCACCGATTCAAGTAGAACCCTCGTCGGCGTGTTAAGTGGCATTTTCTGCGCCTCGGAAGGTGCGACCCAGCGAGATTCGCGTGCTTCATCGTTCAATTTCACACGCGGTTTGCCCGCGCAACGGCAGGTGTAATTCAAAAGGACAAAATGCGCGTCGCGGTAAAATTCCTTTGAATGGATGCAATCCTGCACGAGCACAAACTCAATGTCCGTCACGTCCAGGCCGGTTTCCTCCTTGATTTCGCGACGGAGCGCATCCACGGAGGTTTCGCCCCATTTGATTTTGCCGCCGGGAATGCCCCAAAGATTCGACCATTTGTGCGTGCGAATCATCAGCACTTCGCCTTTGCCGTTGAAAATGAGAGCACCGACGGTCGCTTCCGGCGGATGAATCTCCTCATTTTTCCCCACTCGCGGTTTCAGGCGGAAGCCGTTCTGTTCCAAAATGCGGCGCAATTCGCCGAGATGTTCGACAATCAGATCGGGCTTTGCCTCACGCAACTGTTCCAGCGTGTTGTAGCCGGTGAGCACGGCGCAGGAATGAATGCCGCCGTGCCGCGCAGTTTCAATGTCGTGCTGCATGTCGCCGATAAAAAGCGTTTCGTCCGGCTTGAGATGGTTTTCGGCAAGGATTTCGTGGATTTTTTCGCGCTTGTCAAAAATATCCGTGTAAGGTTTGTCAAAAAAAACGTCGAAACCGGTGACACGGCATTGCGCGGCAAAATGCTCGCTGTGAACGGTGCTCAACAGGAACGTGCGGAGCTTTTTCGCGCGGCAAAATTCGAGGAACTCGCGGGCGTGGGGCAGTTCGCAGACCGAATCCTGCGCCTGCCGGAAGCTGGCATGAAACCACTCCTCGAGCTCCGGCAACGGCACATGCGGCGTGTGGCGGTCGTAAAAATTCGTGAATGGCAGGGAAAATTCCGCGCGAAATTCTTCCAGCGACATTTCGGGCCGGTCGGCCTTGGCCAGAACGAAATTGGTCGCTTTCCAGACGGCGGGCAAATCGTCCACGAGTGTGCCCGACCAATCAAAAATGATGTTGCGAATCACGAAATCCATTTAACCACAAAGAACGCAAAGAACACAAAGAGAAATGAATCCTCCTCGTTCTCCTTCTCGTCCTCGCTTCCATGGTTCGATTACGAGAACGAGGACGACGACGAGGACGATTTTCTTGAAACTTGCTCGCCTCGGCGTAGCCTTTGGCGAAGCCGGGAAGCCTGACACTTAAGATGCTCATCGCATTCAACAAACCTTACGGCGTGCTTTCGCAATTCAGCGGCAATGGTTCGCCGAATCGCACGCTGGCGGAATTCGGTTTTCCGAAAAACGTTTATCCGATTGGCCGGCTCGATGCGGATTCCGAGGGCCTGCTGCTGTTGAGCGATGAACCGGAATGGAACAAACGACTGTTGCATCCCCATCATGCGCACGAACGCGAGTATTGGGCGCAGGTGGAACGCATCCCGACACCGGAAGCGTTGAAGAAATTGGCTCGGGGCGTTTTGGTTCAAGGCCGGAAAACGTTGCCGTGTCGTGCGTGGATTTTGGAGCCACAGCTGAAAGTGGTTCAATTCCCCTCACCCGACCTTGCGGCCACCCTCTCCCCGCCCAGCGGGGAGAGGGTTGGGGCGAGGGGCAAACCACAAATCCGGTGGGGCGAGAGTCTCTCGAGCCCCAACTTAAAAAATGATTTGCGCTCGACGGAGTCTCGCCCCACCAAATTGGCAAATCATACCGCTGTTAAAATTCCGTCGCGCAATCCGCCGATCCGTTTCCGTAAAAACGTGCCCGATTGCTGGATTGGTCTAGAATTGATTGAAGGCAAAAACCATCAGGTGCGGCGAATGACTGCCGCCATTGGCCATCCGACGCTGCGTTTGATCCGCGTCCGCATCGGAAATTTTCGGCTCGGCGATTTGCCCGCCGGTCAGTGGCGGATTTTGGACTCGGCACAGCGCCGGTTGGTGATGGCGGCTAATCATTGACCTCGGTCAGTATTAGCAGTAATATACTTTTCACCACCCGCCAGAAAGAGCTAATGAAAACGTTCCTTAAAATTGTCGTGCTGCTATCCGCAGTTTCGGCAGTCAAGGCACAGACCATGCAGTTGTCGGTGTTAACGTCTTGCGACCTACCGGCTGGGTCATCACCCAGTGCCAATCTGGTGCAAGGGCCAGACGGCAGTTTTTATGGCACTACTTATTCGGGCGGTCAGGTCGGGGTTGGCACCCTGTTCAAAGTAACCACGAACGGAGTCCTGACGACGCTGGCGTACTTCAATGGTGGAAATGGCGCCTGGCCATCAGGAGGTCTGGCGTTGGGTAATGATGGCAATTTCTACGGCACCTGCGGGGGCGGCGTCGCTGGAGATGTGTTCCAACTGACAACCAATGGCACAGTGACCGCCTGGTTCCCTTTCGGCGACGGCAACGGCTCCCAACCGGAGGGCACGCTGGTCCTGGGCTCGGACGGTTATTTTTACGGCGTAACCGCCTATGGCGGGGCTTACAACGGCGGGGTGGGAACTGCTTTCAGAGTAACAACCAATGGTGCCCTGACCACGCTCGCTTCATTTAGCTATGCCGGCGGTTATTCTCCATACGCCGGTTTAACGCTAGGAAATGACGGCAATTTCTATGGGACAACTTATGAAGGCGGGTTCAATGGTGGCGGCGGTTACGGAACGGTGTTTCAATTGAAGACGAATGGCTTTATGACCACTCTGGTTACCTTCAACCGCAGCAACGGCGCCAACCCGCTGGCCAATTTGATTCTGGGTAACGATGGCAATTTCTATGGCACAACTTCCGGAGGCGGCAGCAACGGGATGGGAACTGCCTTTCAAGTAACTACCAATGGCGATTTGACCACTCTGGTTTCGTTTGCGGGCACGAATGGCGCAAGCCCAAAGGCCAGCCTGACATTAGGCAGCGACGGTAACTTCTACGGCACAACTTCCGGAGGCGGCAGCAGCAGCCAAGGAACGATCTTCCAACTAACGACCAATGGCATATTGACCACGTTGGTCTCGTTTGCCGGCACCAATGGCGCCAATCCGCAAGCCGGACTGACGCTCGGCAGCGATGGCAATTATTACGGTGTGACTTCCGGGGGAGGCGTCGGCGGCCAAGGAACCGTATTTCAAATGACGACCAACGGTCTGCTGACCACCCTCACTTCCTTTACCGGAGGAAAAGGTCGCTATCCGGAAGCGGCATTGACCCCGGACGGCAACGGCAATTTTTACGGCACAACCTATAACGGCGGCAACAGCGACCAAGGGGCAATCTTCCAGATTACCACGAACAACACTTTTGTCCCAGTGGCTTCCTTTTCGGGCACCAACGGCGCCAATCCAGCGGCCGGCCTGACCTTGGACAATGATGGCAACTTTTACGGAACAACTTACGGCGGGGGCATCAGCAACCGGGGGACCCTCTTCCGGGTGACGACCGACGGCGTATTGACCACATTGACCTCATTCGTCGGAACCAATGGCACTTATCCGCAGGCGGCATTGGTACCGGGCAACGACGGTAATTTTTACGGAACGACCTATGGCGGCGGCGCGAACGGCCAAGGAACCATCTTCCGCGCAACGACTAGCGGCGTATTGACCCGGTTGGTCTCCTTTGCCGGAGCCAACGGCGCCAATCCGGAGGCCCCCCTGATGCTCGGCAACGACGGAAACTTTTACGGGACAACTTATGCGGGCGGCACCAGTGGCCAGGGAACCATCTTTCGGATGACAACCGATGGTGAGTTGACCACGCTGGCTTCTTTCGCCGGAACCAACGGTGCCAATCCAGAGGCCGGGCTAACGTCGGAAAACGACGGCAATCTTTACGGAACCACTTATGGTGGCGGCATCAGCGGCGCGGGCACCGTCTTCCGGGTGACGACCAATGGTCTATTGACTGCATTGATCTCTTTTAACGGAGGAAACAACGCCAATCCGGCAGCTGGGTTGATTATGGGTAGTGACGGTAATTGTTATGGAACAACTTATGGCGGTAGCCAAGGGACCATTTTCCGGGTGACGACCAATGGCACTTTAACCACATTGGTTTCCTTTAACGGCGCCAATGGCGCCAATCCAAAAGCCGCTTTAATCCAAGCCAATGACGGCAGTTTTTACGGGACAACTTACGAAGGTGGCAACGGGGGGGTGGGGGTTATTTACAGGTTTGGTTTTCCGCCAATCGCGCCATTCATCATCGCTCAACCCACCAGCATCGCTGTGACCAATGGCGGTTCGGCCAATTTTAACGTGTCGGTTTCCGGCCCGCTGCCGTGGAGTTATCAATGGTTCACCAGTTCGGGCCGCACGGCAACCGCAGTGCCTTTTATGTCGGGTTTTCAAGTCCAGTTTGCTATTATTACCAGCGGGGGCTCGGGTTACTCCTCAGCACCCCTGGTTCAATTCATTGGCAGCGGCACGCGCACAGCCAGTGGAACCGCGGTGATCAGCAATGGCATGGTTACAGCGATCAACCTAACCAGCCACGGCTGGTATTTCGGCCTGCCGCCGACGGTCCAAATTGACAATCCAGCCCCTACCATCAGTCAGCTGCTGCCCGATCAGACCAATGCCACCCTGGCCCTGGCGACCGTCATGAGCGCCGACGCTACGAATTATTTTGTAGTGGTGACCAACAATTATGGCAGCGTGACGAGCGTCATGGCCGGGCTGTCAGTTTTTCTGCCGCCACAAAGTTTCACCGCTCAATACCTCGGGACCGGATTACAACTGCAGCTTACCGGAACTCCGAACTACCCTTACCAGCTGCAATCCGCCACCAACCTGGCACCGCCGATAACCTGGAGGACCGTTCTCATTCAACCGGCGGATGCCAACGGCAACTGGCAGTTTACGGATACCAACCTGAGTCTCGTCCAAAAATTTTACCGCGTCGTGGGGCAGTAAATTCTGCTTTTGCCTTCATTGACGCCGCCGGTTCGCAGCGGTAACTCCTTGTGATGATTGGTGTCACTAAAATCCAGCCGCGTGGCGCGATGGCACAAAGAAAATTTAAACCGTGCTGAAAATCATCCCTTAATTTTCTTCACCAAAGCAGCAGGCAACAGTTTGCGGAGCTTGGGGTGTGCTTCGACGAGGCGCATGACGTCCAGCAAATCCTTCTGCCGCTTGCTGGCGCGGCGTTCGGGATCCTGCCAGGCAAGAATTTTCCCGCGCAGCGTGTCCGGCAGGCTCGCCACGCGCATGAGTATGCCATGAATGTCCGCCGGCACGGAGCGCCCGGGAAACGTGCGATACACTTCCTCGGTGCTGATTTGCACGGTCACCTTTGACCGGCCCTTGAGGTTGACCGACCATTTGAATTGTTTGGCGGTGAAACCCGCCGCGCGCAACGCTTTGACCGCTTCTTCAACCCGTTCAGCGGCAATAACCACGTCCACATCCGCCGTCGCCATCGGTTCCTTTGCCCAATGGTTGACGGCCAGTCCGCCGATCATGCACCACGGGATTTCACGGCGTTCAAGCGTGGCCACCAGCAACGAAACATCGTCGCCGCCGCCCGCCGTCTGCCAGTCGTAAAATTGTCGCGTGGTCATGACTGGAAGTTAACCGCCCAAAATCCGCCGGGCAAGTGGTGTTTTCCAGTCCGAGTTCATTGACGCTGGTGGCTGGCAGCGGTAACTTCTTATGATGATTGGTATCGCTGAAATTCAGCCGCGCGGAGCGATGGCACAAAGAAAATTCGAGCCTTTGGCGAAGGAAATTTTTGCGCTCAAAAAGCAGCTCAACGCCGTCATCCTCGCACACAATTATCAGGTTCCGGAAATCCAGGACGTGGCGGATTTTGTCGGCGATTCACTCGGTCTCTCCCAGCAGGCGGCCAAGACAAACGCGGACGTGATTGTGTTCTGCGGCGTTCATTTCATGGCCGAGACGGCCAAGATTCTGTGTCCGGACAAAATCGTTGTGCTGCCGGACAAGAACGCGGGTTGTTCGCTGGAAGAAAGCTGCCCTGCCGACAAACTCGCCGCGTTGCAGGCGACGAACCCGAATTTCTGGACCATCGCCTACATCAATTGCAGCGCCGCGGTGAAGGCCCTGACCGACGTGATTTGCACCAGCGGCAACGCCGAAAAAATCGTCAAGGCCGCGCCAAAGGGCAAAGACATCCTGTTCGTTCCGGATGAAAATCTTGGCCAGTGGGTGATGGAACAGACCGGCCGACCGATGACGTTGTGGAAGGGCAATTGTTATGCGCATGTCGAGTTCAAGCGCGATCAAATTTTGAAACTGCGCGCTCAATTTCCCGATGCGAAAGTGGTGGTTCATCCCGAAAGTTTGCGCGAAGTGCGCGATCTGGCGGATGCGGTTTGTTCGACGGAAAAAATGATCGCCTACTGCAAGACCAGCCCGGCGCGGCAGTTCGTCGTCGTGACCGAGTCGGGCATCATTCATCGGATGCATAAGGAATGTCCGGGCAAGGAATTTCTGTGCGCGCCGGTGTTTGACGTGATGCGGATGCCGTCGGATCACTGCCGTTGCAGCGAGTGCAAATACATGAAGTTGAACACGCTCGAAAAGGTGCGTGACTGCATGAAAAAACTCGCGCCGCGAATCGAATTGCCGGCGGAAATCCTGAAACGCGCCCGCCTGCCGATTGAGCGGATGCTCGAGATTTCAGCGAAACCGATTGAGAACGCCGGATAAAAAGGCCGTTTACAATTTGGGTGGGGCGAGCGTCCCCGCGAGCCGAAGATTTTGGAGTGCGCCGACATGTCGGCGCTTTGGAAAGCGGTGACCCGGCTTCGCCAAGCTTCGCCGAGGCGAGCACGTCACCGCACTCCATGCTAGGAAGTCGAACTCCGACCGGCTCGTCAGGAGCCTCGCCCCACCATTCAAAAATGAGTCGCTGAAAAACCGCTGCCGTTGTAAATTCCACGCGCTATGGCAATGGCGGACATCAGACGGGAATATTCGCTGGGCAGCTTGCGGCGCGCGGATTTAAACGCAAATCCGATCCCGCAGTTCAATCAATGGTTTGCACAGGCTTCGGGTGGCGGCCGCTGGCGGAAAATTGGCATCGCACTTTTCAAACTCTGGCATGCGATTCTGGGTCACACACCGACGGATGTGAACGCCGTGATACTGGCAACAGTCGGTAAAGATGGACAGCCTTCAGCACGCATGGTTTTGCTTAAAGGCGTGGATGAACGCGGCTTTATTTTTTTCACGAACCATGACAGCCACAAAGGCCGTGAACTCTCCGGGAATCCCAATGCCGCGCTGACGTTTTACTGGCCGGATTTGGAACGGCAGGTTTGCGTGAACGGTTCGGTACAAAAAATTTCACGCGAAGAATCGGAGGCATACCACAAAACCCGGTCGCGCGGCAGCCGCCTCGCCGCGTGGGCATCGAATCAACACGACGTTGTCGCCAACCGCGCGGTTTTGGAAAAAAAGTGGAATGAAATGGCGGCGCGATTTCCCGGTGACGTGCCGTTGCCCCCGAATTGGGGCGGTTATGTATTGAAGCCGGAGCGCATCGAATTCTGGCAAGGACGGTTAAACCGGCTGCACGACCGATTTTGTTACACGCGCCAGCCGGATGGTTCATGGAAATTGGATCGGCTGGCGCCGTAAACCCGAAAACCGAAGTTGATATTGGGAGCGCGCCCGCCCCGGGCGCAGTTTTCCGCGCCCTCGCGGAAAACATTGGTTTTGCCTCAAGTTGCATGCATGGAAACAGCCACACACCAAACAGCCGGACGCGAGGCGCGTCCAGCAACGCCCGGGGCGGGCGTGATCCCCAGCTTCCTTTTTTTGGCTTAAAACTTGTAAACCAGGCTGCTGATCAATCTCACGTCGTTGCTTTTGCGTCCGGGGGCGGGTTGGTTGATAAAATTGTCCTGCAAGGTGACCCGGAGGCTGAATGTTTTGGTGAGCGAAGCTTCCGCTCCGACTTCAGCGTTGACCAGGAAGTTTCGGAGTTTGTTCACCTGGGGCAGGAACTCGACCTTTTCCCAGACCCGCGCGCCATTGTCAAATTTACGTTCAAAATGTTCCGCCAGACGCAGTGTTGCGTAAGTGGTATCCGCGCCGCCAAGTCGTTGGGAGATCATGCCAGGACCGAGTTCGCCTGCCAGCGTCGTATTGGTCTCCTTGAGAAAATAATAACCTGCACCGGGGCCGAGCGTGATGCGATACTGTAGGTCTGCGATGCCGTCATGCAGACCCTCGACATTGAAATAGCCGTAAAAGCGTTCGCCGAACAGGTGGTTGTATTGGCTGACCCCGTGCAGCGTTTCATTGTTTTTGACGGAATCATTTTCGCCATACGAGCCATCCATACCGAACATATACTCGTTTTCCTGGGTTTTCTTACTGGTTTTAAAAGCTGCGGTGGTCAACAGTGTGTCGCTGTTTCCCTTGGTGAGCGAAAGACCCATAGAGACGCTGCTTTCCCAAACCGGTTGGTTGGTTGCGACCACGGCGATTTGGTTGGTGTCTCCCGCGCGACCGGACACGGCCATAACTGCCAGAATTAATACGGCTAAAATGCGTCTTTTCATGATTCTTCCACGTCAAACACCAGGATTGGAAACCTGACACAGCAGATTACCTGACCGACAAGTGACGTTTGAAAATTATTTCGCCGGCTCGTCTCCGGCAGCGGAATCTTCCTTGTCCTCCCCGATGACCGGCGCAATGGCCTGTAACTTGTCACCGGATTCCAGCTCGATGAGCTTCACGCCCTGCGTGTTGCGACCGGCTTCGCGGATGTCCTTCACAGACGTGCGCACCATCTGGCCCTTGACGGTGATGAGCATGATTTCGTCCGCGTCACGCACGGTCAATGCGCCGACGACCGCGCCGGTCTTCTCGGTGGTCTTCATGGTGATGATGCCCTTGCCGCCGCGCGATTGAACCCGGTATTCTTCGAAGTCGGTGCGTTTGCCGATGCCGTTTTCGCCGGCGACCAGCAGTTTGGCGTCCGGCACAACAATGGCCAGCGCGACAACTTCGTCGCGTTTCTCCAATTTAATGCCGCGCACACCGCCCGCGGGACGACCCATCGGGCGCGCGTCCTCCTCGTTGAAGCGGATGCTCATGCCGTCGCGGGTGATGAGCACGGCCTCGTTCTGGCCGGTCGTCAGCTTCACGTCAATCAGCGTGTCGCCCGGATCAATGCCGATGGCGATGATGCCGCCCTTGCGGACGTTGGCGAAATCCGCGAGCGCGGTTTTCTTCACCGTGCCTTGTTTGGTCGAGAAAAGCACAAAGCCGGGCTGTTCCCACGTCACGTCTTCCTTGTTCGCGTTGGTCTTGGAAAGAACGCGGATGAGCGCGGCAATGGTCTCGCCCGTCTTCAATTCGAGCAAATTGGCAATGCTCCGGCCCTTGGCGGCACGGCCCATGTCGGGAATTTCATGCACCCGCTCGACATAGACGCGGCCGGTGTTCGTGAAGAACATGAGGTAATCGTGCGTGCTGGCGGTGAACAAATGCTCGATGAAATCATTGTCCTCATCCGTCGCACCCTCTTTCGTCGTCATGCCGATGACGCCTTTGCCGCCGCGGCGCTGGGCACGATAGCTCGAAATGTTCGTGCGCTTGAGCAGGCCGTTGTGTGTGAGCGTGATGATGACGCCTTCGTTGGCAATGAGGTCTTCGATGTTGATCTCGCCTTCGTCGGGCATGAGGTCGGTCAGGCGCGGGGTGGCGTATTTCTCTTTGATCGCCTTCAATTCATTCTTGATGATGGTGAGCACGCGGGCTTCCTTCGCGAGAATATCCATCAAATCCTCGATGCGCTTGAGCAGTTCCTTGTATTCGCCCTCGACCTTGTCAATTTCCAGACCGGTCAATTGATACAGGCGCAATTCCAGAATGGCGTCCACCTGCCGTTCGGTCAGCGCATACCGGCCCTTGGTCAGGCGCGACTCGTTGCGAATCAAAATGCTCCAGCGCTCGACCTGTTTCTGTGTCCACTCAAAGGCGAGCAGCTTGACCCGGGCTTCCTCGCGCGTCTTGCTGCCGCGGATGATTTTGATGAAATCGTCGAGGTTGGCCAGCGCGATGAGATAGCCTTCGAGAATTTCCGCGCGTTCCTCGGCCTTCTTCAACTGGAACCGCGTGCGGC
>Ga0182011_10000358_pt1 | contig 39672 bp, 37 predicted proteins | sample 711E1DmetaG_FD_120481 | JGI IMG/M metagenome (GOLD analysis project Ga0182011, IMG submission 120481) | Permafrost microbial communities from Stordalen Mire, Sweden - 711E1D metaG | ecosystem: Environmental > Terrestrial > Soil > Wetlands > Permafrost | place: Sweden: Stordalen | collected...
CACGATGAAGACCATGTCCTTCCACTTGCGCCGGCGGAGCGCCTCCAGCTCGGCAATCAACTGGTCCGGCGTTTTCGTGCGGGGCACGCGCCCGTTCATCACAATGATGTCACAAAATTCGCAATCATACGGACATCCACGCGAGAATTGCACGGACATCGTCACGTAATGCCGGAATTTGATGAGGTCCCAGCGCGGGGCTGGAGTCCGGGCAATGTCCGGCCGGTTCGTGCAGCGATAAACAGGTTGCAGTCGACCGCTTTGCATGTCCTTCACGACTTGCGGCATGACTTCCTCGGCTTCACCCAGAACGAAGTGCTGGATTTCCGGGAATTCCTCGTGGCCGGTGGTGAACAACGGCCCGCCTGCGATGACGGTTTTTTCAAGCGCCGCGCAACGCGCCACGATTTCGCGGACGGATTCCTTCTGCACGATCATGGCGCCCAGCAGCACGTAATCCGCCCAACGCAAGTCTTCGTCCTTAAGCCGCCCTGCGTTCATGTCCACCAGTTTGAGTTTCCACTCCGGCGGCAGCATCGCCGCCACCGTCAGCAATCCCAGCGGCGCCATGGACGCCCTCCGGGAAACGAAGCGCACGGCGTGCTTGAAACTCCAAAACGTGTCGGGCGTTCGCGGACTGACGAGAAGTATTTTCATTAAGTCGCTAGGGTGAATCTAAGCCCGATATGGAGTTTCGGCGAGGCAAATTCCAAACATTTTAATTTTCACACGGGCACATCTTTATACCCAGCCATTTTTCTCCCTCTCCCCGCTCTGGCGGGGAGAGGGAGTTGGTAGTGATGTCAAGATGCGCACCCCACGTCTGCACATCAACCGCGTCTTGACACGAGGCGTTTCATTGCTAATCTCGCCGCTCCATCGAATGGAGTTTTCCCGCGCAAAAGCGCGATCAAATTTGATTTATGAAACGCCAGTATCAACCGTCAAAAATCCGGCGCAGACGGCAGCACGGATTTCTAGCACGCAAATCCACCAAAAGCGGTCGTGCCACGCTGCGCAACCGCCGTCGGGTGGGACGCAAACGTCTGACGCCGGTTTGACCCGCGTGCCATGCCTGCCGAACCGCTGAAACGACTGCGGCTGCGCCATTCAATGCGGCTCCAACATCAGCGCGATTTTGCACGCGTGCGGGAGCGTGGACAGCGGCTCGCGCTTGGCTGTCTCATCGCCAACTGGCATTCGTTGCCAGAAGGCGCATCGCCGAAACTGGGCGTGGTTACGAGCAAACGCATCGGCAACGCAGTCGAGCGCAGTCGAGCGCGGCGTTTGCTGCGTGAAAGTTTCCGGCTGCATCAAAATGAATTCAAACAGCCGGTGGAACTGGTGCTCGTCGCGCGAGCTTCGATTGCCGGACGCGGTTTTGCCGGGGTTGAGAAGGATTTTTTGGCGGCATTGCACCGCGCAGGCATTTTGAAAATGACGAATTCCTAAATCCGAATGACTAAAGAATTACCAACAACGAATGTCGAAACCTTCGCACGCCCGACGGTTTCCGGTTTGTCATTTGGGCTTCGTCATTCTTTAGTCATTAGCACTTCGTCATTAGTCATTCGCCTTTTAACTTCGGCTATTCGCGCCTACCAGTTCACAATTTCTCCAGCACAAACATTTTTGTTTGGCCCCACCGGCGGTTGCCGTTTCACGCCGACCTGCTCGCAATACGCGATTGAAGCGATTCGCGCGCGCGGCACGGTTGTGGGCGGCTGTCTGGCGGTCAAACGGATTTGCCGCTGTCATCCGTGGGGTGATTGCGGACATGATCCAGTTCCCCAAAAAGAATTCGGAATTCAAAATTCGGAATTCAGAATTTAGTTATGGATCGAACCGGCATCATCGTTGTTACAGCTTGCGTCATCCTGCTCGGCTTTTGGTTTGTGCAGGAGCAGAAGTATTCTTCGCAACGGCTTCAGCAGCAAACGGCGACCAATGCGGTTGCAATTCCTCAACGAGAGATGAAAATTTCCACGACTGCATTCCCGACGCCGGGCACGCCGCCAGATTTTTCATTCGACACAAATGTCCCGGAGAAATTGGTCGTCATCGCAAATGCGCATGCGCGTTATACGTTTACTTCACGTGGCGGCGGACTGAAATCGGTGGAGTTACTCGATTTTCCCGAGACGGTTTCGATGCGTTGGAAGAAAGGAGCGGCGGCCAATGGCGTGGCCACGTTAAACACTCATGCCGCCATGCCGGTGCTGGCGATTTTGGGCGAATCGAGCTTGGTGGGTGACGGCAATTTTACATTAAAAGGAATTGAAGACGGTGTCCGCGCTGAAAAATCCTTTGCGAATGGACTACGGATCGTAAAGGAGTTTCACGTCGGCTCGAATTATCTCATGGACGTGACTGTGCGACTGGAAAACACGTCCGGCAAATCCATTCCATTGCCCGCGCAGGAATGGGTCGTTGGCACAGCGACGCCCATGGGGCCGGATGACAACGGCCTGAACGAGGGCGTAATGTGGTTCGACGGCGCCAAGGCGCAAAATTCCAATCTGGGATATTTCAACACCAACACCACATTCTTGTTTTTCTTTTCCAGAATTCCCAAAACGGAATATCTCGCCGGCATGAACAACGTCGCATGGGCTGCGGCGCACAACCAGTTTTTTGCGCTGATGGCGATGCCGAAACAGCCGGCACAGCAAATCGTCGCGCGCCCGGTCACTTTGCCGCAATTTTTGAACGTTGAGCTGATGGCGAATGCGCCATTGCCGCAGGGAATCCAAACGGCGCTGATTTATCCAACGCAGACGATCGAGGCGAATTCAGCAGTCGAACGGCAGATTGTCTTCTTTGCCGGCCCGAAGGAGTATCGGACACTGGCGCGTATCGGGGAGGAATTTCAAAACCGCGCCGACCTCGTGATGAATTTCGGCGGCTTTTGGGGTTTTTTTGCAAAGGCTTTGCTGCTGGCGATGAACTGGCTGCACGACGTGACCAAACTGGGTTATGGCTGGGTCATTGTGTTGTTTACGGTCATTATCAAGGCGGTGTTCTGGCCTTTGATGGCAAAGAGCACGCGTTCGATGAAGCGGATGCAAATGCTCGCGCCGGAATTAAAGGCGCTTCAGGTGAAATACAAGGACGACGCGCAGAAGCTCACGCAAAAACAGTGGGAGCTATACCGCAAGAACAAGGTCAGCCCGATCAGCGGTTGCCTGCCGATGGCCATTCAAATGCCGGTGTTCATCGGCTTTTTTACGATGATTCGCAGCGCAATCGAGTTGCGAGGCGCGCATTTCCTGTGGGTGGCGGATTTGTCGAAACCCGACACGTTGTTCATGATTCCGGGACTGACGTTTATTCCGTTTCTCAGCACGCCGGGAGGCCTGCCGTTCAACCTGTTGCCGTTGCTCATGGGCGGGGCGATGTTGTGGCAATCCCATTTGACGCCGCCATCACCGGGTATGGATCAGACGCAGGCTAAAATGATGCGTTACCTGCCGCTGATTTTTCTTGTTTTCCTTTATAGCTACTCGTCCGGCTTGACACTTTATTGGACGATCAACAACCTTCTAACCATTGTGCAGACGAAGCTTACGAAAATGAATCAGACTCCGGTTGCACCCGGAGTTGCTTCACCATTGACGCCGCCGTCAAAAAAGAAAAAATAGCAGGGCGCAACGGTCTTGATTTTTATTATTTTATGTCCGCTCAACCGAAAGAAATCCTGGAAAAGATTCTCGCAACACTCGACTTTCCGGCAACCGTCGAGGAACACAAGTTGGAGGAAGGTCTTTTATTTGATGTAAAAACCGACGATGCCGGCCGGCTCATTGGACGCCAGGGTCAGACCCTTGCCGACTTGCAATACATCACCAACCGGCTGCTCTTCCAGCAGGACACCACCGCGCCAAAGGTCATGGTGGACGTGGGCGGCTACCGCGCGCAGGCGCGTGAAGCGCTCATCAAAAAGGCGAGGGACGCTGCGGAGAAAGTCCGCCGCTGGGGCGATCCTGTGGAATTGGAACCGCTGAACGCCTTTGACCGGCGCATTGTGCATCAAGCGTTGAAGGATGATCCCGATGTCGAAACACACAGCGTTGAAGTCGAAGGCTCGGATAAAAAAGCCATTCTGCTCCGACCGAAACACTGAACGCGGCGTTACTGATCGAGAATTGTCAATTTATACGGCCGCGAGTAAGCACTGTCGGGCTTGGGCGACGAGTTGAAGTTATTGTAAAGGTAGTCAAACTTGTAGCGATAAATTGCTCCGTTGGCTCCGACCGGCACGGGCACAAAACCTTCCCATCGGTTGGTCATGAGCGGTGTCAGGCGCATAGGGTAAAGCTGGCCATTGACAAGTATGTAGGGATGAATGGACTCCCACCGCAGCGATTGCTGTTGTGAGACGAGGGCCACTTCAACCGGGTAAAGGCTGTTCGCTTTGCGAGATTGTTGCAACGGCGTTAGATTTGTGAACGTCGCGGCACAACCCGCTGACAACAGCACAGGCAAAACCATCAAAATTTTCTTCCACATAGTGCATGAAGCTTTACACGACCATGGCTGACTTGTAAAGCCGGATTTCACCATTTAAACCGCGCCATCCTTGGCCCGCTTAAATCGCACCAACACTGGAACGCGCCATCGAGTTCAACTGTGCTTGCGCCTGCTTCGACAGACTGGTGAAAAGCAGTGACACATGGAAACCGACGTGTTTGTTGCCGGAGCAGGCGATAACCACGCCGCTGCATTGGATGCGGTTTTCATCATGCGGCGATTGCAAGCCGACCGTCATTTCCGTCCACAGATTGAATGGTGTCGGGCTGCGAAATTCGACGCCGCTTTTGTGGATGACGACCGAGTCAGGGGAAAGCTCGAGACGGGTCTGCCGCGCCGCCACCGTAATGGATTGTTGAAACAAACTGCCGCTTTCAAATTTTCTTGCGCTCATAAGAACATCATAAAAACACTCTAAGCTAACACTCAAAATCCAATCGTCAAATAAGATCCAACAATTCAGTAAATAAGCTCACCACTCAATGATTGCTGCGCCCCATGTGAGGCCTCCGCCGAAGGCAACGAGCAAAACCAAATCGCCGCGCTGGACTTTTCCAGACGCAACCGCTTCATCCAACGCGATCACCAGCGATGCCGCTGACGTGTTGCCGTAGCGGTCCAAATTGATGAACAATTGTTCCGGTGTTGTGCCAAGGCGCTCGCCCACCGCGTCAATGATTCTGCGGTTTGCCTGGTGCGGAATGACGCATTTGATTTTCGAAATATCGAGTTCACAGCGTTGCAACGCTTCCTTTGCCGCCGAACACATTGCTTGGACCGCGCTTTTGAATGTTTCGCGCCCTTCCATCTGCAGGTAATGAAGTTTTGCAGCAACCGAATCCATTGTTGCCGGACGACGGCTGCCGCCGCCGGGCATGAAGATTAAATTCGATTTTTCCCCATCTGCACCCATCACAGCGGTAAGCAAACCATGTGCATTGGGGCGGTTTTGCAAGATTACAGCGCCCGCACCATCGCCGAACAGCACGCACGTGTTGCGGTTGGTCCAATCCACAATCGAAGAAAGTTTTTCCGCGCCGATGATGAGAACCGTGTCATAAGTGCGCGACATGATGAATTGTTGGCCGACTTCCAGGGCGTAAATGAAACCGGAGCAGGCTGCCTCGAGATCAAAAGCCGCCGCGCGCCGCGCGCCAATTTTTTGCTGCACCAGGCACGCTGTCGCCGGGAACGGCATATCAGGCGTGATGGTGGCCACAATGATGAGTTCGATTTGTTCGGCGGAGACACCGGCCATCTTCATCGCGCGTTTTGCCGCTTCCGCCGCCATGTCCGACGTGAATTGATCCTTTGCCGCCACCCGCCGTTCCTTGATGCCGGTGCGCGTTGTGATCCACTCGTCAGACGTTTGCACCATTTTTTCCAATTCGGCATTGGTCAGAATTTTTTCCGGCACATACGAGCCGACACCGGTGATGGAGCAGGTGCGGCCCTGAAAATTATGCTTGGCGCGCGGGTTTTTGAATTGAGTGACAGGCAAGGCATTCATGCGGTAATGGGAACTGACAATTAAATTTCTGCGTCGGCCAATTTTTTATTCGCGTTGGCAATTTCGCGGGCGATGATTTGATTCACCTGATGCTGCACGGCTTCAGCTGTCACGCGCAACGCGCTGGCAACGGCGCGTTCGCGCGCCGAACCATGCGCCTTGAACACCATGCCATTGAATCCCAGCAACGGTGCGCCTCCATAAACTTCCGGGTCCATGCGCCGCCGAATGGCCTGGAAGGCATTTTTTGCGAGCAACGCGCCGAGTTGACGTCTTGGATTTCGCGTCAGCTCGTGCCTTAACATGGAGAACACGGCGACTGCGAGGCTTTCAGAAGTTTTCAAGACGATATTGCCGACAAAACCGTCGCACACGACGACATCCACATGATCCTTGAATAAATCGTGTCCCTCGACGTTGCCGATGAAATTCAAGTCGAGCCGCTTGCAGAGTTTGAAGGCTTCGAGCGTCAGTTCGTTGCCTTTGGAATCCTCCGTCCCGATGCTCAAAATGCCGACGCGCGGTCTTTTTCGTCCAAGCACTTCCTGGGAATACACACTGCCCATTACGGCAAATTGTGCGAGATGAATCGGTTTGCATTCGATATTTGCGCCGGCATCAAGCAGGACAAATTCATGTTCCTGCCGGGGAATGACCGTCGCGATGCAACCCCGCTCCACGCCGGGGATGCGGCCCACGTTGAACGTGGCTGCTGCAAAAATGCCTCCGGTGTTGCCCAGCGAAACCAGGGCGTCGGCCTTGCCTTCGTGAATCAGTTCTGCCGCGCGCCCGATGGAGCTGTCGCGTTTTTTGCGGAGCGCGGTGGCGGGCTTGTCGTCCATTTCCACGACTTCACTGGCGTGAATGATTCGCACGCGATGGTCGCGAAAACCACGGGAGGGCAGGGCGGCGTGAATGTCAGCTTGATTGCCAACCAGGTAAAGGGCGGAGATGGTTTTATTGTTCTCAAGCGCTTGTTTGACGCCTTTGATGACAACACCACACCCGTGATCGCCACCCATGACATCCACAGCAATTCGCATAGATGAAATAAAGGAAAAAGGAACGCGGAAGTTTTTCCCGCGCACGCGCCCATCAAGCGCCCGCTGTGACGCTCAACACCTGGCGGCCTTTGTAATAGCCACAAGCCGGACAAACTCGATGGGGCACACACGGCGCCGCGCATTGCGGGCATGTGCCGAGTTGCGGCAGTGTCAATGCACTGTTGTAAGCCCGGCGCATGCGCTGCCGGCTGCGAGATGGTTTGCGTTTTGGAACACCCATAGCTAAAAATCACAACTTCAATTTGTTCAGTCCAGCCCACGCTGACGGGGCAATTTCATCAACGGTCTTGCGGGCTTTGCCAGCCTTTGTTTCCCTCAATCCACCGCAATCCAGCCTGCACAGCGGATGCCGTGGGAATTCCAAAAGCATATCTTCACGCACAAATGGAGTCAAGTCCGCGCAGTCATTGACAATGACTATTCGCTCTTCGCCTTCGAGTGGCAGATGGCACGTCCACGGGTTCAATTCCAGTTTGTATGCAAAGGGTTTCAAGCACCTCACACAGTGGCATTCGAGCGTCTGTTGCAATACCCCGCGAACCAAAAGACTCCCCTCCAATTTTTGAACCTCGATGTCATACCGCAAGGGTTGTGTGACTTGAATCATTGCGTCACGCGTGTCCATGTCCAATTCATCCACCGGCAGTTCGCCGTGCATAACGGCATTGTGCTCCTCCAAGCGGCGCAGATTGACAATCAGCGGCATGCCAGGCTCCGTTCAAATCTTTTTTGTGGGGCTGAACTTTTTTTCCAGAGCGGTCCGCACGTGCGGCGGCACAAACCCGCTTACATCGCCACCCAACCGCGCGATTTCCTTCACGATGCGCGAGCTTAGAAATGTATAAGTGTCCTTTGGCATCATGAAAATCGTTTCAATATTTTCATTCAACTTGCGGTTCATCAAGGCGAGCTGAAACTCAAATTCGAAATCCGACACTGCCCGCAACCCTCGTATAATCGCCTGCGCCTTTCGACCCGCAACATATTTGATGAGTAAACCGTCAAAGGCGTCGGCCTCGACGCCCGGCACATTTCGCACGGCTTGTTTCACAAGCGCGAGCCGTTCGTCCAGCGTGAACAGCGGGTGTTTGTCCTCGTTTTTCGCCACGGCCATGACAACGCGGTCGAATAATTTGGCCGCGCGGTGAACGATGTCCAAATGGCCGTTCGTTAACGGATCAAAACTGCCGGGATAAATCACAGTGCGCATCACCGCCAGTGTAGCATGCGCGGCGTGATTGACGAGGAAGAAAAACTGCTGTGGAAAACAAAAAACCGGGGCAACTTAAAGGCTGCCCCGGTTTTTGAATTTGTCGCGCAGGCAAAGAAGACTCACCGTTCACCGGCAGTCGGCGAGACACGCACCGTTGTCTGGTCGTGCGCCAGTGAAGGGAACTCCTGATGATACAAGGTCGAGATTGCCGTAACGGTAGCGTTCAATTCGCGAAGCAGTTCATCCGATAATGGCGTGACACTGCCGTTGTGGGGGTTGAATTGGAATCCGGCATTGACAATTGACGTGACCGGGATGCCATTCTTTACGATGGAGATAATCCCGGTGCCGTTGCTCATTTCCATCCCGCCTCCCGCATTCAAACCGCCTGAAGAACCACGAATGCCTGCCACACCATTTGGGATTTTGATGACGTACTGGGATGTGGCCGACATCTTCTTGACGTTGAAGAAAACCTGCCCCGAGCGCAAATTCAGCTCCGTGTCGCCCACAGTATCAGCGCCCGTGTCGGAGACGGTCAGTTTGTCAATGGCCAGCACAGTATTGCCCTGCATGCGGACTACATTTTGTTCGACCATGGAGGTGTGGGAAACCAAACCACGGACGTTGGGATCAGCTGCGGGCGCGATTGCATCGGGGGCCAAGGCGACTTGGGGCATCGAAACGGGTTTTCCACTCAACACAAGGTCCACCGTGGAATCTGCCGCGCTCTGGATTACCGCGCCGGCATTGAGGACTTTGCCGGCAACCAGCGGATGCCACGTTTTGTCGTCGAGCGAATATCGCGCCTCACCCTGGACGCGAACGACTGTTACTACACCGGGTTTGATGGATTGCGCGGTTGCGATATAAGTTGACGCCAGGACGGCGCTGCTCATTGCCAATGTTATCACGGTCTGTATGCATTTCATAAGATGAACTTTCCAGTAGTGCAGGTTTTGTTGAACTATAGAGCCTATCCAGCAAGTGTCAATTCACAATTCTTTGCCGGCAACGGTTAAAAACCCGCGGGCAAAGGGCTTTGGCCGGAGGCACTTTCAACAAGTTTGCGCTCGGCGATATCCAAATAGGAATCGGCAGTCACATTTTCCTGCCAATGAAGCCGCAAAGATCGCTCCAACCATGCGCGGGCGGCGGAATAGTCCCCAATTTGCGCGTAATGCCAGCCCACATGGGCTGCGGTGTAGTAACCGTTGGAATCGAGCGCATTGGCGTGGTCGAAATACGGTTTGGCTTCATCGTGACGATTCAGCCAATCGAGGCACATGCCAAAGCGCAAATAATTATAGCCGTCATACCGGTCGAGTTTCATGCCGCGCGCATACCATTTCATCGCTGCCTTGGCCAGACCCTCATAATTTCGTCCGCCTTCAAAACTTTGCATACGAAAGATTTCCCCAAGGTCATAGGCGGTTTCAGGATTCATGGGTTCAAATCCAAACGCTGTTTCAAGTGCTGCTGCGCGTTCAGGTGAAAAATCCGGCAGCTGTTTCGCGCGCGCGAGCCAGACGCATTCATGGGTCCGGCGCCAATCTTGATAACTCAAATACACCACGCCTGCCGCCAGCGCCAGAGTGACCAGTGTTTTGACTGGCAAACGCAGGGTCACCCAGCAGCGTTCCGTCGCGAATCGCAGGTTGCTGCTCAATAACGCCAGCAGTGTCACCCCAAGAATCGCGTTGGCCGGGATGTGCAGGTTGAAATCCACCAGCGAATGCGCTGCCAGTGCGAGAAGCCCGGTTGATGCGCCGAGGAGAAAAGCGAAGCGATTGCTTGTGCCCCGGCCAAAATCATTTTCCTTCGGGCGAATGCGCTTCCATGTTTTGCTTAAACCCGTTGTAAATACCACCATGCCTGCCAATAGGATGACGCCTCCCACGGCGCCCCAATCCGTCAGCAAATTTAAATAATCATTATGAACGCGATCGGGACGCATTTGCAGGCTTTCCGGACGGTATTCCCGGAAGCGATAATCGTAATGGGCCGGCCCGACGCCCCACCAAAAATGATCCCGCCACATCCGCACGGCGGACCCCCACATGTCATGCCGGATATCCCAGTCAAGTTGCTTGACGGCGCCCGTTTTTTCCATCCGATGAATATAACTAAACGTCGTTGTCAGATATTTCGTGGTAAAAATCGTTCCGCCGGCCACGAAGAGGATTAACAGCAACAATGCGGGCAGCCGATGATTGCGATGGCAGGCTAAAACCACCAAAAGTGCCGGCAATCCCACCATGACCGCCACCCAGCCACCGCGTGAGAATGTCACCGCCATGCCAGCCATCATGGCCACCGTTGCATAAATGAGCAGCACGCGCACAAGGGGTTTTACACGTCCCACCAGTGAATAGGCGACCGCCAGCGGTAAAAGCATTTCGAGAAACCCGGCGAGGTTATTCGGCGAAATGTAGGTGCCCGATGCCCGCCCCTGATACGGCGAAATGAAGTTCCACACCTGATTCGAGTGCGTCAGAAACTGATAAACTGCGTAGCCGGAAATTCCCGCCGCCAAAAAAATCAACGTGAAGCTGATGGTCTGCCTGAATTCCTGCCGATACAGATTGTTGACAATGGCAAAAAACAGGAACGCGAATATCAGCACCTGGATTGTCTCCAGCCGCGCAACATATTCGATGTCCGCCGTGAGATAACGCCCGATGGCATAGAGGGTGAACGACAGCACCACCCAGCAAACCGGCGGCCAGAGCAATTGCGGGTTCGGGCTGATCCACAATCGCAATGCCCATAGGAACATCACGGTGATGGTGAGTCCTTGCACGACGAGGAACGCCCACGCATCCACGGTGCCCATTGCCAATGGGCCAAAAATCAAAATGGCAAGAACGAGCGCCAAAATGCCCCGCTCACACCAACGATCCAATGTTTCGCGATTCATCTTTGATTTCGGGAAAAATGGACGACGCACGCTTGCGAGTAAAGCGTTGCTTAAAGTAGCGCAGGCGTCCCGCCTGCCGGTTGAGACTTTGCAGGCCGGAGGCCCGCGCTACTTTTCAACTGCGCGCGACAGAATTTCGGTTTTCGTCGAAAAAGCATTTTGAAACTTGAAACTGAACACTTGAAACTTGAAACTTCGCTTATGACCGACCCGCGTTACAAGAAACTGGCGAAGCTGTTGGTGAAGTATTCAACGGAATTGAAGAAGGGCGACCGTGTGTTGCTCGACATGATTGATGTGCCGGATGAATTCTCCATCGAACTCATTCGCACCGTTCGCGCGGTAGGCGCGACCCCGTTTGCCGAGGTCAGGCACACGCGGGTTTCCCGCGAGCTTTTGCTGGGAATGAATGCCAAACAGGCCGCGCTCGTTCGTGACGCTGAACTGTTTCGCATGAAGAAAATGCAGGCTTACATCGCCGTTCGCGGCAGCGCCAACGCCAATGAAAATTCCGATGTGCCCGCCGACCGGATGGCGCTTTATTCGCGCATCACACGGCCGGTGCAGGATTATCGCGTCAACAAAACACGCTGGTGCGTTTTGCGCTGGCCAACGCCGAGCATGGCGCAGGCCGCCGGCATGAGCACCGAGGCATTCGAGAATTTGTATTTTGACGTATGCACGATGGATTACGCAAAAATGGCCCGCGCGATGATTCCGCTGGAACGCCGGATGAAACGCGCCGACCACGTTCGCCTTGTCAGCCCCGGCACCGATCTGACGTTCAGCATCAAAGGCATCGGCGCCAAAATGTGCAAAGGCGACCGGAACATTCCCGACGGCGAAGTGTTTTCGTGCCCGGTGAAAAATTCCGTGAACGGCGTCATTCAATTCAACACGCCGACGGTTTATTCGGGAGCCAAATTTGAAAATGTCCGGTTGAAGTTCAAAAATGGGAAAATCATCGCTGCGACGGCCAACAACGCAAAGCGGTTGAATGAAATTTTGGACACCGACGCCGGCGCTCGTTACGTCGGTGAATTTTCTCTCGGCTTCAATCCCTACATTTTGAATCCGATGTGCGACATTTTGTTCGACGAGAAGATTGCCGGTTCACTGCACTTTACGCCGGGACAGGCCTATGAGGAGTGCGACAATGGCAACCGTTCGGCGGTGCATTGGGACATGGTGTTAATTCAGCGTCCCGAATGGGGCGGTGGTGAAGTGTGGTTTGACGGCGAATTGATACGCAAAAACGGTTTATTTGTGCCGCGAGATTTGAAACCGCTGAACCCGGCAAATCTGAAATAGTTTTACGCCGCTTCCTTGAGAAGCGTCAGAAACTGTTTCATTGCGGGCGAAAGCACCTTGTTCCTTTTGTAAATCGCTGCCAGCGGCCGGCAAAATTTACCACCCTCAATCTGGAGGGCATTGAGCGTTCGATTGGCCACTTCCTGCATAACCGTGCCTTGCGGCACGATGGAAATGCCTGCGTCAATTTCCACCGCCCGCTTTACCGTTTCGATATTGTCAAATTCCATGACGTAGTTCGCGCTCGCGCCGTATTCCCTCAAGATTTTATCAATCGCCTTGCGCGTCGGGATATCCGGTTCAAAACCGACGAACTTTTGTCCTGCAAGAGTTTTGAGCTTTACCGTTTTTTGTCTGGCGAGCGGGTGCTGCGGATAACAGATCAGCACAAGTGGATCCTTGTGCAATGGAACAATTTCCAGCCGCCCGTCTTTGGCGGGATACGCAACCAACCCCAAATCCACAACGTTGCCAAGGACGTCTTCGTAAACCTGATTGTGGCGGCGGTATTCAACGTGAACGTTGACCGTCGGATGAATCTTCATGAATTTTTTGATGTACGGCGGCAAATCGTGCAGTCCAATGCAGTAAATCGTGGCGATGCGAATGGTGCCGGAAATGACGTCCTTCAGTTCCTGCAATTGGCTGTGCAGCAATTCGTAGGCCTGGATGATTTGTTTGCCGAAATCGTAAAGCACCTGTCCTTCACGCGTGAGGCGGAACTTTTTTTTGCTGCGCTCAATGAGCGGCGATTTAAACGTACGCTCGAGTGAACTGATTTGCTGGCTCACTGCCGATTGCGTGACACCGTTGATTTGCGCGGCTTTGGTGAAACTTTCTGTTTCGGCCAAATCGCAAAACACTTTAAGACTTTCGATTTGCATGGGGGACTTTCATAATTATCAAAAAATCCGAGCTTCAGTCAATACTTCAGCCGGTGGAATGTTCATGAGGATCGGCGGCAAGTGCCTGGTGCACTTTGATCAGCAAATCATGACTGGTATAGGGTTTTGGCAAAAACATCAGATCGATTTTCTGGTCCGGCGGCAGCACGCAACCGCTTGCGCACAAAATGCGCACTGCCGGCGCGATCTGCCGGATGCGTTCCACCAATTCGCGTCCGCCCATCGTTGGCATCACCAAATCCGTGAGCACCAAATCCACATGGGTGTCGCCGCCTGATAGAATTACCAGCGCTTTCTGACCGCTATTGGCCGTTAAAACGCGGTAGCCATATTCGGTCAAAATGGTTTCAGCCATCGTCAATAAAATATCTTCGTCGTCCACCACCAGAATGGTTTGCGTGCCGTGCAAATTTTCATCCGTTTCCGTGCCCTTAAACACGAACTGTTTTTCCGCCGGCAGATAAACGCGCACCGAAGTGCCTGCGCCCGGCTGGCTGGACACCGCCACGCCACCGCCATGATTGGTCACAATGCCGTAAACCAGCGCCAGACCCAGCCCGCGGTGGCCGCCTGTTTTCGTCGTGAAGAAGGGCTCGAAAATCCGCGGCAACACGTCGTCGTCAATGCCTTTTCCATTGTCCCTGATTTCGATGCACACATACGTGCCCGCGCCAAGGCGGACATGGCGATCCTGCGTCGCCTCGGTCAATTCCATGTTGCGTGTTTGCACGGAGATCTGCCCTGCGTCGTTAACGGCTTCCACTGCGTTTTCCAAAATTTTGGTCAGCGCCTGCTGCACTTTTGCCTCATCGAAACGCACGGCGAACAATTCCCGTTCCAACTGTACATTCCACGTGATTAGCCCGGCGTTGGCATTGCGGAAGAATTCAACGCAGTGTTGCGTGACTGTGTTTAAATTGCCCGTCGGCGTGCGGCGCTTTTGTTTTTCCTGCTGGCTGAACATGGCGAGTTCATTCGCAATTTCCGCCGCCCGGGAAGCCGACTTTTCCACCTCCATCAGCGAATGCCGCCACGGATGTCCCGGCTCGGCCTTGCTTAACAAAAATGACGTGTGGCCGAGAATGCTGGTCAGTGCATTGTTGAAATCCAGCGACATCGTGCGCGCCAGTTGCAGGGCGCAGTCGAGTTTTTGCTTGAGCGCCAGCCCCGAGTCGGTCGCGGTTTTTTCTTTTCCAACGGGCGATTCCGCCGGCGCTGCCAGTGGTAGTGCGACGGGCAGCAATTGAAGAACGAACCATTTCCGCCCGTCTTTTGCAAATGTGCAAATGGAGACGGTGCAGGAGAGGGTCTGACCATTCGGCGCGCGAAACTTCAAATTCGTCACTGGCGTCGGCGACTGCTCCCAGCGCGAGAGAAAATCCACTGCTGTCATGCCGTTTTCCGGCAGCCAAACCGCCGATAACAACGGGGCATCCCCTGACAGTGCGCTGCCAAACACATTTGTCGCCGCGGGATTTGCACGCAACACAACGCCATTCGTGTCCACCAGCAACGCCGGCCACGCTGAACTCTCCAAGCCAAATACAATTTCAGAATTCATTCTGCTGCCAAAGCTTCAGGCTACATCCCTTGTGAAAAATTTCAAGGCGCGTTCACACGCCTCGGCGGGGTTTTTAAGCAATTCTGCTGCCAAAACTTCACTGGGCGGCAGTTTAAAGGCTCGATAAATCCATTGCGCCAGCTTCAACAAATTTCAGAGTTCGCGCAAGAGCCGTTCATATTCGTCATGTGGCACGATCCAAAACCAAATTAGATTATCGCCAAGTTGTCGTGCCAAAGCACGATATCCACCACCAACGCAGACCGACCACAACTCCGGTTTTTTTGCGTTCAAAACGAAGTGAAGGATACTGCGGATTCTTTTTGAAAAGTCGGAAATTCTTGTCAGCGACCTTTTGGATTTCCGGCGGCAGCGCGTTGTAATGCCGCCAATATCTCGGAGAGGTGAAATTGTTCATGGAAGCGGTTTGCAGCGACCAGCCAGATAGTCCTGCTTGGCCTCTTCCATCAATTTGTCGAGCTTTCCAGCCTTGGCATCCGTTTCAATCTGCCTGTCCCAAAGTTCCTCGCGCAGTTCCTGAAGCCAGTCGGCGACTTCATGGATTTCACGCGGCTTCAGCTTTTGAATGGCCGTTTCGATTTCCTGCACCGTGCTCATAACGGAAGTTTAATCCAGCCAATGCCGCTCTGCAACGGGCTTTTCTCGGTAGGGTGTGTCACATGCTGTGTGCGTCGTCGTTTTAAAGCATTTCCTTTCTGGTTTGTGCGACTTGATTTATTCGCCCTTTGCAATACTTTGCCTCACTCGATTTGTGGAATTGAACAATGACGAAATCCGCCGTTACTCGCGGCACCTGATTCTGCCCGAAGTCGGGCTGGCCGGGCAAAAGAAAATCAAGGCCGCCAGCGTCCTGTGCATCGGCGCGGGCGGACTCGGCTCGCCCATCGCCATGTATCTCGCCGCCGCCGGCATCGGCAAGCTGGGCATTGTGGATTTCGACACCGTGGATTTCTCAAATCTCCAGCGCCAGATTCTGCACACCGATGCGGATGTGGGACGCCCGAAAACGGAATCTGCCAGAGAAACGCTTCACGGCATCAATCCGAACGTCAAGGTGGTGTTGCACAACACCCGCATCACTTCGGAAAACGCGCTCAACCTCATCCGGCCTTACGACATCGTTGTGGATGGCACGGACAATTTCCCGACACGCTATCTCACGAATGACGCCTGTGTGCTGCTCAAGAAACCGAACGTCTATGGCTCGATCTTCCGTTTTGAAGGGCAGGCCAGCGTATTCGCCCCGTCCCTCGGTGGACCTTGTTATAGGTGTTTGTATCCAGAGCCACCTCCACCGGGAATGGTCCCAAGCTGTGCCGAGGGCGGGGTGCTCGGTGTGCTTCCCGGCATTATCGGCTGCATTCAGGCGACGGAAATTCTCAAGCTCGCCATCGGTAAGGGCAGTTCGCTCGTCGGCCGCCTGCTGCTGTTCAATGCGCTCGACATGAAGTTCCGCGAACTCAAATTGCGCCGCGATCCGGCATGCCCCATTTGCGGCGAGCATCCGACCATCAAGAAATTGATTGATTACGAACAATTCTGCGGCGTCGCGCCGGGGATTGCGGCGGGTCCCGACGAAGTGACGGTGCAAGACATGAAGAAGGCGCTCGATAATCCGAAGTTTGGCATCAAGGTCGTGGACGTGCGTGAGCCCGACGAATACGAAATCGCCCGCGTGAAAGGCGTGCCGTTGCTGCCGTTGAGCGAATTGCCGAAGCGCTTCACCGAACTCGACCCGAACCAACAGTATTACATCCATTGCAAAAGCGGCGGGCGTTCGATGAAGGCGTTGAAGTTTTTGCGCGAGCAAGGTTTCAAATATTTGAAGAGCGTCAAAGGCGGCATCACCGCCTGGTCGGAAGGAATTGATTCCAAAGTGCCGCGTTATTGAACGCCGGTTGACTTTTTGGACGACGAAGACAAACTGAATCATAAAAGGGAACTAACCGTGAAAACTGTAAAAATACCCATTCTGGAAGAGTTCAGAGAGTTCGCGCTGCGCGGCAATGTTGCCGACCTCGCCGTTGGCGTCATCATCGGCGCGGCGTTTGGGAAAATTGTCACCGCACTTGTCTCCGACGTCATCATGCCGCCCATCGGCAGACTCGTCGGCAATCTGGATTTCACCAACCTTTACCTTCCGTTGTCGGACAAAGTCACGCAGGCACAGGCGGTCTTTGCCGCGGCAAACCCCGGCCTCAAACTGTCGCTGGACGCGGCGCAAAAGGCCGGGCCGGTGCTCGCATGGGGCGATTTCAGCACCATCACGCTGAATTTTCTGATCGTGGCCTTTTGCATTTTTCTGCTGGTAAAAGGCATGAATGCGCTCAAACGCCATGAAGAAGCGAAACCCACGCTGCCGCCAGAACCGACCGCGCAAGAAAAACTCCTGACCGAAATCCGCGACTTGCTGAAAAATCGGCCCGCTTAATCTGCTGGAGTCGCTCTTAATTTTTTCAACGCCGCCATGGCCGCGTTGCTTTCAGCGGCCTTTTTGCTCTTGCCGCTGCCCCGCGCAAGTTCCACGCCTTCGTGTTCCACCGTGCATTCAAACACGCGGTCGTGATCCGGCCCAACCGCCGAGACGACGTGGTATTCCGGCGCTTGTGGCGAGCGCGCCTGTAGCAATTCCTGCAACTCGCCCTTGGGATTTTCGATGCCCGGCAATTCGCCCAGTTCGCCAAATGCCGCGCTGAATTCGCGCAAAATGAATTTCGACGCTGCTTCAAAACCGCCATCCAGAAAAATCGCGCCGAGCAATGATTCAAACGAATCAGCCAGCGCGGAATCGCGTTCGCGACCACCGTGTGTTTCCTCACCGCGGCTTAAAATCAAATGGTCGCCAAGGCCGAGCGCGCGGGCGCGTTCGGCCAGTGCGCGGCGGTTGACGAGCTTGGCGCGCGCCTTTGTCAACGGCCCTTCGTCGAACTGGGGGAATTTTTCATACAACTCGCGCGTGAGGATGAGTTGCAACACGGCATCGCCGAGGAATTCCAACCGCTGATTATGCGGTTGTGCCCCGCCGTTTTCATGCGCAACAGACGGATGCGTGAGCGCAAGGCGCAGCAGGCTTTCGTCGCGGAATTTATGATCGAGACGAGTTTGAAGTTCGGAGGGTTCTGACACAGGACAACGTGGTTGTGATTACGGTGATAGCCGGTAAATAAATTCCATCAAGCTCGAAGCTAAGCGCCCCTCGCCCCGTCCCTCTCCCCGCTGAGCGGGGAGAGGGTGATTGAGCGATAGCGAAATCGGGAGAGGGGATTCTATGTTGAACATTGCCTTTTATTGATCAGTTTGCGGCGGGTTGTGAAGCGGGCTCGGTTGTGTTGCCTTCGGCTTGTTGCGCCGAAGTTCCGCACGGCGGGACGGAGGCGGACGGATTCAAACCCTGTTCCAGCAATGCGGACACGTCGCGCTGGACTTCTTCGAGTTGATCCAACCGCAAATGCGGATCGGTGATGGTAAACACGTCACCGGTTGTCGGTTGTTCGTAAATGAACACGCGCTTGCCGTCGCGGATGACTTGTTCCTTCACCTTGAGCAGACGCTTGCGTTCGAGCATGACGGCGAGGATATAACCGGCGGGCGCATAACGCGGGTCGTTTTGCTCGATCAATTTCCGCAACAGCGTCTCGGCGGTTTCCTTTTTAATAGGATCGGCCACTAGCGGCGCTTCGTAAATGCCCTGCCAATGGGAAATGAATCCAGCACGGCTGCGCGTATCACCGGTATTTTGCTTTTGCCAGCACGGGTCGCAAATGTCCGAACGCCGCAAGTCCGGCGGCACATCGAACAGCAACGTGTGATAGACCTGCTTGTCGGCGAACGGCTGGCTGCACGACTGGCAGGCCGGTGCGCGGGATTGAATGTTCCAATTGTCCATGAACATGGAGATTTAACCACGAATGGACACAAATAGACACGAAATTTTAGACAACCGCAAAGATGCGAAGCAAAAAATCTTAACCACGGATAAACACAGATAAGAAGGCTGAAGAGGGCGAAATTAGATCCGTGTTTATCCGTGTCCATCCGTGGTCAAAAAATAAATCTGCGACATCTGTGTAATCTGCGGATTGTTTTACTGCATCCGGCCAAACTTTTTCTCCAGTTCGCGGTAATTCATTTCAATCAGCGTCGGGCGGCCGTGCGGACAGGTATACGGCATCGCGCAACGGCGCAAATCCTCGACGAGATTTTCCAGTTCCGCGCCGCCAAGCGGGTCGTTCGCCTTCACCGCGTGGCGACAGACGGTCTTGGCAATCGTGTGTTCGCCGAGGCGCGCCAGATTCACCTCGCGTCCCGCCGCCTTCAACTCGTCCACGAGATCGAACACAAACTGGCGTGAGTCGGTGACTTTGACGAACGGCGGCAGCGCATCGAGCAGGAATGTGCGCTCGCCAAATTCGCTCAAGCCGATGCCGAGCCTCGTCAGGGCAGCCAGTTGCTCGCGCAAAAAATTCGCGTCGCGCGCGGGCAACTCGATGGTCTCCGGCAGCAGCAGTTTCTGCGACGGCGCGGAGCCGTTTTGCTCAATCCGGCTCAACATCTGCTCGAACAAAATTCGCTCGTGCGCCGCGTGCTGGTCGAGGAGTACAAGTCCACGGTCGGATTCGAGCACGACGTAAAGTCTGCCGATGACGCCGACCAAACGCAGCGGGACATTCAAAAGCGGAACGGAAGAAGACGGGAAACTATCCGCAGACCCAGGCTTCGCCGAGGCGAGTTTCGCCGATGGCGCAGATTGAGGAATTTCGGATTTCGGATTCCCGCCGTCGCTTTGCTTTGGCGCGGCAAGAATTGAGGATTCTGTTGGGGCGAAGCCCATTCGCAACGGTTGTTGTGAAACCGATGGTTTTGGCGATTCGACAGTCGGAGCAGGCTTTAAACTTTCCGGAAAATGAGGCAAGACCGGCGCTGGTTGGAGTTCTGCTTGTTTGACGGCTTCGACTTTGGGCTTTGGGCTTTGGACTTTGGACTGCGAGTCATGAAATGCCAGCAACGTTTCCTGAACCGCCTGTGCGACGAATTTGCGGATTTCGGACTCACGATGAAATTTCACCTCGCGTTTGGCCGGATGAATGTTCACGTCCACGGCGGCGGGATCGATTTCGAGAAAGAGGCAGCAAACCGGGTAACGGCCTTTCATCAACGACGTGTGATAACCTTCGAGCAGCGCGTAGTTGAGTCCGCGGTTTTCAATGGGCCGGCGATTGACAAACAAATGCTGGCTCTCGCGCGTCGCGCGCGAAATGCCCGGCGCGCCAATGAAACCCCAAATGTTAAGTGACGAGTGACGGGTGACAGGTGACAAGTCGGGATCGCCGGCGGACTTTTCCGGTTGTGCCGTCTCGAAGATGTCGACTTCCTCCGGCTTGAACGACTCGTCGAGCGGCGCGGAGAAATTCACGGGCAAAAGCTTTTCGTCGCCGAGCAGCGAGCGCAGCCGTTCGCGCAGCGCTTCAAGGCGGCTGGAAGTGGCCGCATCGGACTTTTGCGCGGGCAATTGCCAGATGAGCCGTCCGTCTTTCTGGAACGTGAACGCGACTTCGGGAAACGCGAGTGCGGCAAGCGTGAGATAATGCTGAATGTGCGCGGCCTCGGTTTCTTCTGTGCGCATGAATTTCCTTCGCGCGGGCAGATTAAAAAAGAGTTGTCGGACTTCAACGCTCGTGCCGATGGCAGTTCCGGCGGCTTTGACTTCGGAAATTTTCCCGCCGTTGACCACCACCTGCGTGCCTTCAATGGGTTCTGTTTGGAGTTCCGCGTTTACGCGGCTTGGAGCACCAGAACCGCCTGAAGGCGGAACTCTCAACCGTTCGCGCGTCGTCAGCGTGAACCGGCTGACGCTGGCGATGCTGGGCAGCGCCTCGCCGCGAAAACCCATTGTGGCGATGGCTGCCAAATCTTCGGCGCGGCGGATTTTGCTGGTGGCATGGCGTTCGAGGCAGAGCAGGGCGTCGTCGCGGCTCATGCCGGTGCCGTCGTCGGTCACGCGGATGAGGCTGCGTCCACCGGACTGAATCTCGGCTGAAATCTTTTTTGCGTCCGCATCAAGGGCGTTTTCGACGAGTTCCTTGACGACACTGGCCGGGCGTTCAATCACCTCGCCGGCGGCGATTTGATTGGCAACCTGTTCAGATAAAAGACGGATGCGGTTCATTGGGAACGTCGAGAGGATCGGGCATGGCAACCGGTGTCAGTCACAGGCGCACTTTAAGAGAAAAGCGGGTGGCGTTAAAGCCCAGAGATGCTAAAATGGCGATTTGGGTTGTGAACGATAACTTATTGACAAAAAGTTGCAGGAAAGTAACATTAAACCATTCGGGTGGCAGCACGTTTCTTCAGCGGGGTTCCCCACCCCCACCTCCTTGGCGTCTGCCGCCCGAATTTTTATGAAGCCGCTTGACGCTTCAGGAGGCTTTTTCTAGCTTCGCCGTCCCCTTTGTGGGGGTGTAGCTCAATTGGTTAGAGCGCTGCCCTGTCACGGCAGAGGTTACGGGTTCGAGCCCCGCCACTCCCGCCATTCGCCATGTTGTGTTCGACGCATTGCTGAAAACCATCCGCGTCTTTGCGGTTTGCCAAGCCGGGCTATTTTGCGCCAAGCGGAAATCCCGCCAATTGAGAATACTCCGCGCCTGCGCTGGAAAGTTTGCTCTGCATCAAATCAATCTGTGTGACATGCCATGAGCCAAATTGGGTTGCCGTGTGCACACGGATTTTTTCATGCAACACCGCTGTTTCACGCGGTTTCAGGCTCCCCACCCGTGCCAACGTCAGATGCGGTTGAAATATCCGTTGCTCTGTCTCCCGCCACTTGCCCGTCTCGTGCTCAATCTGTTCCTGTAACCGCCGCAAAATGTCCGCGTCGCCATTCACATCCGTCCAGATCACGCGCGGTCTTTGTGAATCGGGAAAAGCGCCCAGCGATTCGGCGCGCAGCGAGAATGGCGTGATTCCCTCGCAGGCGCGTTGAACCGCAACCTTCAAGTCTTCCAGTGAATCGGCGGCGATGTCGCCCAGAAATTTCAGCGTGAGATGAATCTGTTCCGGTTTCGTCCAGCGCACGCCGTCGCCGGGCAGCGCGGATTTCAATTCGCGCTGCAACTCTGCCAGATTCGCCCGTACTTCCGCCGGCAGGTTGATTGCAATAAATGCGCGGATAAAGGTGGTTTCGGCCATTTTGGCTGTCAGTCCCCGGCAAATCTGATCACGCGCGATTTTTCAGAGCGTTTGCGTTTTGTTTCGTCGAGGATTTTTTTGCGCAACCGGAGATTTTTCGGCGTGGCTTCCACGTACTCGTCCGAACCAATGTATTCCAAGGCCCGTTCGAGGCTCAATTTCAACGGCGAGGTGAGCTGGATGCCCTTACCATCGCCCACAGACCGCATGTTCGTCAGTCTTTTCGCCTTGCAGGGATTTACCGGGATGTCGTTTTCACGCGCATTCTCGCCCACAATCATGCCGGCGTAAATGGCGTCGCCCGGCTCGATCATCAGCCGTCCGCGTTCCTGAATCATGTTCAGCGCGTAAGCCATCGCCTGGCCGCTTTCCATGCTGACGAGCGAGCCGTTCTTGCGCGCGGCAATTTCTCCGCGATCGGGGCCGTATTCGTGGAACAGGTGGCTCATCACGCCGAGGCCGCGCGTTTGGTTCACGAGGTCGGTCTCAAACCCAATCAGGCCGCGGGTGGGAATTAGCGCCTCGATGGTCACCTGGTCGGCGTGATGGCTCATGCTGGTGATTTCGGCTTTCCGGCTGGAAAGATTTTCCATGACTGCGCCCATGAATTCCTGCGGGATTTCGAGGAACAACTGTTCAATCGGTTCCAGCAGTTCTCCGTTCGGACCTTTTTTGTAAAGCACTTCGGGGCGCGAAACCAAAACTTCGTAGCCTTCGCGCCGCATTTGCTCGACGAGAATGGCGATTTGCATTTCACCCCGGCCCTCGACCTCGAAAATTTTCGGATCATTGGTCTGCTTGATGCGCAACGCGACGTTCGTGCGGATTTCCTTTTGCAGCCGCTCCCAAATGTGCCGCGCGGTGACGAGCTTGCCGTCCTTGCCGGCGAGCGGACTGTCGTTCACGGCAAATTCCATCTGAATCGTCGGCGGATCAATCGGGATGTAGGGCAGTGCGCGGCGTTCGGGCGTGTCCGCGATGGTCTCACCGATGAACACGTCTTCAAAACCGGTTACGCCCACGATGTCGCCCGCGTGTGCCTCCTGCACTTCGATGCGTTTCAGCCCTTCGAAGTGATAAATCATCGTGATTTTGCCGGACGTGATTTTGCCATGGCCGTGCAGACAACTGGCAGCGTCGCCGACCTTTACCTTGCCCGCCATGATTTTGCCGAGCGCGATCCGGCCCAGGTAATCCGAGTAATCCAGGTTCGCGACGAGAATCTTGAAACCGTTTCCAGCCTTGGCGCGGGGCGGCGGGATGAATTTGATGATGGCATCGAACAGCGGCCCCATCGAGTCACTGGCGTGCGCGAGGTCGAGTTTCGCATAACCGTCTTTGGCCGAGCAATAGATGAAGGGAAAGTCCAGTTGCTCGTCCGTGGCGTTGAGCGAAATGAACAGCTCGAAAACCTGGTCGAGAACCTTTTTCGGATTCGCGTTCTCACGGTCAATTTTATTGATGACAACAATCGGCTTGGCGCCCGCTTCGAGCGCCTTGCGCAGCACAAAACGCGTTTGCGCCTGCGGGCCGTCTGCGGCATCCACGACCAGCAGCACGCCGTCAATCATGTTCATGATGCGCTCGACTTCGCCGCCGAAATCGGCGTGGCCGGGCGTGTCCACGATGTTGATGTGATAATCCTTGTATTTGAACGCGGCATTTTTTGCGCGGATGGTGATGCCCTTCTCGCGTTCGAGGTCCATCGAATCCATGATGCGCTCATCCTGCGACTCGTGCTGATTGGCGCGGAACGTGCCGGACTGCTTGAGCAGGCAATCCACAAGCGTCGTCTTGCCGTGGTCAACGTGCGCGATAATGGCGATGTTCCGAATGTGCTGCATTTTGTAATTTTTTAATTTTGAGTTTTAAGTTATGAGTTGAATTTACGCTGGTAATTTGTCCAACTCAAAATTCAAAATTAAAAACTCAAAACTCGTCTGAGCCGAGCCGGACAGTCTGCCTTTTATGCGGGAAAGGTCAAGTTTTGATGGGGGGAAATTTAACTCACCACAAAGATACGAAGGCACAAAAACTCGCTTCGAGCCTTTGTGTCTTTGTACTTAAACCAGCTTCTTTAACTTCGCGTCCTCGCCCAACTTCCTGACCAGCTCCTTGACCTTCTGCGCCTGGCTTTTGTGCGCCAGCAGCACCGCGTCATCGGTTTGAACCAAAATGGAATCGCGCAAACCGACCACGGCAATGGGGGTGCGATTTTTCGTCCGCGCGTCGAAGATGATGTTCCGCGCGCCGTCCACGTGGATAAAATCCGCCACAGCGCAATTGCCTTCGGCGTCGGGCTTCAAATGCCGCGCCAGCGCCGTCCATGAGCCGAGATCGTCCCACTCAAACTCACCATCGGCCACAATAACGTTCTGGGCTTTTTCCATCAGCGCAAAATCAATCGAGACTTTTTTGATGCCGGGATAATCCTTCGCCAGCACCTTCGCGAGTTTGGCCGGTTTGTTTGCCACTTTGAACCAGCGCTGGCACACGGCATACATTTCCGGCTGATGTTTCTGCAAGCCTTCCGTGATGGTCACAAACGACCAGACGAACATCCCGGCGTTCCAGCGGTATTGGCCGCTGTTGACGTATTCGAGCGCGCGATCAAAATGCGGTTTCTCGATAAATCGTTCCGCGCGATAAAAAGCCGTCTTGGTTTTTTTTGCGCCTTGCGCCGGCGGTAATTGCTGGCCGACGTGAATGTAGCCGTAACCCGTGTCCGGACCGGCCGGCTTGATACCGATGGTGATGATGGCCTGGCCGCGTGAAGCCAATTCAAAGGAATCGTTCAACACCTGCTGGAAATTTTTCCCGTCGGGAATGACGTGGTCGGCGGGCAAAACCGCCATGACGCCGGTCGTGGAACGCGCGCCTACCAGCGCCGCGCCGAGTGTGACAGCAGCGCAGGTGTCGCGGCCTACCGGCTCGGCAATGAGATTGGCCTTGGGAATTTTCGGGAGCTGGCTGCGGACTTCCGGCAATTGCGCCTCGTTGGTGATGACAAAAATGTTTTTGGCCGGCACGAGCGGCAGGACGCGGTCAACGGTTTCCTGCAAAAAAGACTTTTTACCGAGCAACGTGAGCAGTTGCTTGGGCATTTTCTCGCGGCTCACCGGCCAGAAGCGTTCGCCGCGCCCGCCCGCCATGATGATGACGAAACGGTTTTTCACGTCAGTTTTCATTTTTGCGCTCATAATTTTTTTGACCACGGATTAACACGGATGGACACGGATGAATGCCAAAGAGAAACCCCTCTTCCGACCTGCGGTCACCCTCTCCCCGCTTGGCGGGGAGAGGGATGGGGCGAGGGGCAATTTTTAAAATCCGTGTTTATCTGTGTTCATCTGTGGCTTAAACTGTTTTTACCGCGCTGGCCAGCGATTTCACGAACGCGCTGACTTTGGCAACGAGTTTCCGTGATTTACCATGCTGCGCGATTTGATTCACCACCGCGCTGCCCACGACAACGGCGTCTGCCGACGACGCGACGAGTTTTGCCTGTTTGGAATTCGAGACGCCAAAACCGACGGCAACCGGCAAATCCGTGTGCGCGCGAATTTTGGCGACTCGTTGTGCGAGATTGGCCGCGACCTTTTCCTGCATGCCGGTCACGCCTTCGCGCGAAATGTAATAAATAAAACCTGCGCCGCGCTTGACGATGAATTCCATGCGCTTTTCCGGCGTCGTCGGTGCGATGAGATAGATAGGACACAAGCCGGCCTTGCGCATGAGCGTCTCGTAACTGTCCGATTCCTCCGGCGGCAAATCGAGCACCAGCAAACCGTCCACGCCCGCTTTGGCCGCCTTCCGGATGAATTGTTCCACGCCGACGCGGTGGATGAGGTTAAAGTAAATGTAGAGCACAATCGGAATTTGCGACTGCTTGCGGATGGCCGCGACGGTTTCCAGCACCTTGGGCGGCGTGGCGCCGGATTCGAGACCGCGCTGCGCGGCGAGCTGGTTCACCAAACCGTCGGCAAGCGGATCGCTGAACGGCACGCCCAGTTCCAAAATATCCACGCCGGCTTTGTCAAAAGCCAAAGCCAGTTTGCGCGTGGCATCCAGATTCGGATCGCCCGCGCCGATATACACAATAAAACCTTTTTTACCCTTGCGTTTGAGCCGGGCAAAACGTTCCTCAATGCGATTCATGCGGCGGGTAGTTTACTTGGGAGGGACGAGTTATACGAGTTCCAAACTTCCAAAAAATAACTGGGAGGGACGAGTTACACGAGTCCCCAATTCTTTGACCGTTGGACATTTCAGCGAAACAAATTTCGGGACTCGCATAGCTCGTCCTTCCGGGTTTTTGGTTCGGAGGGACGAGTTACACGAGTCCTTGGCTTGCAAACGGATTTTTGGACTCGCATAGCTCGTCCTTCCGAAGAAAAAAGTCACACCGGTTCATGCCATTGCAATATGTTTAGTTCGCCATGATACGGCCAATCCTGCCAGCGCCCCGTCAGATTGGCTTTGACGGGATTTTCCAAGACGTAGAGCCATTTCTGGTGGTAGCTCTCGCCATTTCTTAGTTGCCGGTCAAAAAAATCTTTTTGCCAAATTGGCTTCTCCATTACCTGCGGCCAACGGCGCGTCACGTCAGCCCGCCAAAATTCCATCCACTTTTTTAGCGGTGTTATTGGGACGTGCACCGGTGCGCAGAAAAAATGCAGATGGTCCGGCATGACAACATAACGGCCAACCAGCCAATGATCAGCCTTGCGCCATGTTTCGATGAGCAGCTGATGAATTTCAACATTTGCCAACAGCGGCCGACGCCCAACCACATTGCAACTGACATATTGGATGACGGCCTGATTGGGAAGATCCCGGGATGGCAAATGTGGCAATTGTTTCCGACTGGATTTCTGCAATGGCTCACTCATGACTTCTGGAAGGACGAGCTACGTCAGTTGTTGCATTTAATCAAACAAATTTGATTGATGGACTCGTGTAACTCGTCCCTCCGAAACGCCTTTCTGATAGATTTGACCGCATGACGGTTTTTTAGCATTATTCCAGCATGGCAAACACCTTCGGCCAACTGTTCCGCATTACGACGTGGGGCGAATCCCACGGCGGTGGCGTGGGTGTGGTCGTGGACGGCTGCCCGCCACGGCTGAAACTCACCGAGGCGGACATCCAGCCCGATTTGGACCGCCGCCGCCCCGGCCAATCCAAAATTGTTTCGCAGCGCATGGAGTCGGACACGGTGCAAATCCTTTCCGGCACATTCGGCGGTAAAACGCTGGGCACGCCGATTTGCCTGTGGGTTAAAAACGAGGACGCGCGTCCCGAAGCCTACGCGGAAACGAAAACGAAGTTCCGTCCGTCGCATGCGGACTTCACTTACTTTGCGAAATACGGCATTCGCAACTGGCAGGGCGGCGGGCGCGCCAGCGCGCGCGAAACGGTCGGTCGCGTCGCCGCCGGCGCCATTGCGAAGAAAATTTTAAGCGAACGATTCGGTGTTGAAGTTCTAGCCTATGTCAAACAAGTCCAGCGTCTCATCGCGGACGTGGACCCGGACAAGGTCAAACTCAAGGATGTCGAGTCGAACATTGTCCGCTGCCCGGATTCAAGGACGGCGAAAAGAATGATTCAGCTCATCGAAAAAGTGCGGCGCGCGGGTGACACCGTCGGCGGCATCGTCGAGGGCATTGCGCGCGGTGTGCCCGCTGGCTGGGGCGAACCGGTATTCGACAAGCTTGAAGCGGATTTGGCGAAGGCCATGTTAAGCCTGCCCGCGTCCAAGGCGTTTGAAATCGGCTCCGGCTTCGGCGGCATTTTGCTCACGGGACGTCAGCACAACGACCCGTTTCGCGCGAAACACGGGAAAGTTTTCACAACGACAAATTTTTCCGGCGGCATTCAAGGCGGCATTTCGAACGGCCAGACGATTTTCTTCCGTGTTGCATTCAAGCCGGTGGCCACCGTCATGCACGAGCAGGACACGGTGGACGAGCAATTTCACAATACGAAACTGAAGGCGCGCGGGCGCCACGACCCATGCGTGTTGCCGCGCGCGGTGCCGATGATCGAGGCGATGACCGCGCTCGTTCTTGTGGACCATGCGCTGCGGCACAAGGCGCAGTGTGGTTGACCCCAAAGAGCTTCGGAGTTGATTTTTAATGCAGCAGAAGCAATCTTAATCTTAACAGGACAAATCACATGGCAGATAAAACCATCAGCGAAATTTCCCCCGACGCAAGGCGGCTTTACACCAAGGCCGTCGAGGCCGCGCAGCGGGAAAACCTGGACTACGCCGTTGAGCTGTATAATCAAGTGCTCGAAAAGGAGCCGGGGTTTTTTGAGTGCCGCAAGGCGCTGCGCGAATTGCAGTTCAAAAAAATCGGCAGCGGCCACGGCTTTTTCAAAAAAATGTTGAGCGGCGCCACTTCCTCGCCGCTCTTCGCCAAAGGACAAATCGCCTTGCGCACCAATCCAGCCAGCGCATTGGTTATTGCCGAACAGATGTTGAACAGCGATCCGAACAACACCAGCGCGCACCGGCTCATCGTCGGAGCGGCCCAAGCTTTGGATCTGCCGCAAACCGGGGTAATGTCGCTTGAAATCCTGTTGAAAAATTCACCCAAGGACAAGGATCTGGCGATCGAATTTGCCAACGCGATCGTCGACGGCAGCGGCGACGCCAGCCGCGGAGAAAAGATTTTGGTCGAACTTTTGCGCAGTTCACCCAATGACGGAGAATTGAAACAAGCGCTCAAGAATTTGTCCGCGCGCAAGACGCTCGACGAGGGCGGTTATGCCGCGCTCGAAGGCGGACAAGGTTCATATCGCGACATTTTGAAGAACAAAAAGGAGGCGGTCTCGCTCGAACAGGAAAAGCGCGTCCAGAAAACGGAGGACGTCACCGGGCGGCTCATTGAAGAATATGAAGCGCGCCTGAAAAAGGAGCCGAACAATCTCAAGCTCGTGCGCTCGCTCGCGGAGCTTTACACCCAGAAAAAACAGTTCGAGCGTTCACTGGAGCTTTACGACCGCGTTAGCCATTCCGAAATGGGCAACGATTCGTCGCTGGAACGCTCCATTTCCGACACCATCGTGCGCCGGTTCGATTATCAGCTGGAACAGCTCGATCCATCCGCGCCCGATTACGCGGCACAATCCGCAAAGGTTCAGGCGGAGAAATTGAATTTTCAGATGACCGACTGCCAGAAGCGTGTTGAGAAATATCCGACGGATATGGTGCTTCGTTTTGAAATGGGGCAGTTTTATTTCCAGGCGGGCAAAATCAACGAGGCGATTCAGGAATTTCAGAAGGCGCAGGGCAATCCGCACAAACGCAGCGTGGCAATGAGTTACCTTGCGCAGTGCTACGCAAAACGGAAAATGTTCGATCTCGCCGCGCGCACGCTCCAAAGCGCCATCAAGGAAAAGATTGTTTTTGACGACGAGAAAAAGGACCTTATTTACAATCTCGGCTGTGTGCTTGAAAGCATGGGCAAAAAAGAGGAAGCCATTGAACAGTTCAAGCTCATCTACGAAATGGACATCGGCTACAAGGATGTCGCAGCCAAAGTGGACGCCTACTACGCCAGTCAGTAAAAAAGCCCCATACTGCATTCGTCAGAGCCAACTCCAACCCGCTGTTTTGGGCTTTAGAGATTGGAAGTTGGGTCGCTTTTGGCAATGATTTCACGCGACCGCACATTTAAGTTGCATTCTGGCAATCTCTGGTTGAAGTTCGACTCGTTAGGACATTGTGCATTACACCATGCGGCAAATGACAACTACTCCATCGCCTGACTCGTCCATGCCAAGGGAAATCCTGAATGCCATCCCGTCGTTTGTTTTCGTGGTGGATGAAGATCTCCGCATTCTGGAGTATAATACGGCGGCGGGGAGATTGCTGGGGCTTGGCCGGCAACAAATCCTGCTTCGGCGCAGCGGTGAACTGTTGAATTGTCTCCACGCGCTGGACGCTCCGGGAGGTTGTGGAAAGAGTGAGATTTGCAAAACTTGCATCGTCCGTGAAACCGTCAAAGAAGCTTTTGCGGGCACTTCTTCCGTCAGGCACAGGGTTAAAATGGAATTGCTGGACGAAGAGAAGGTCAATGACTTCTACGCGCTCATCACCACCACTCCGTTCACGTATGGCGGTCGGAAGGCGGTGCTGTTGGTCGTCGAAGATCTCAATGAGCTGGCGGAACTGCAACGGATTGTGCCCATTTGCATGAACTGCCGGAAGGTGCGGGATGACGATCAGTATTGGAAGCGGGTCGAGGAGTATTTCAAACATCATTGGGACTTGAGATTTTCGCACGGCCTGTGTCCCGACTGCGCCAAGTTGCAGATGGAACAGCTGCTTCGCTAGCAACCCGTTTTCGTTTCCCCAATAGAACTTCTGGCGGCTACATCAGATAACGGGAACACTGAACATTTCCCTGACCATGATCCCCTCGGAAATTTTCGTCACCGCGCCGGTCATTTGGATCGAATAATCGCCGGCAATCTCGATTTGAATTTTCCCACCGGGCATATGCACGGAAATTTTGCTGTCGCACAGCCCAAGCTTGTGTGCCACCGCCGCCGCCGCGCTGCTGCTGCTGCCGCTCGCCAGCGTGTAACCCGCTCCGCGCTCCCAAATCTCAATTTGAATGTTCCGTCGGTCGAGCACTTTCATGAATTGCACATTGATGCGGTTCGGAAAACGCAGGTGCGTTTCCAGCAGCGGCCCGTATTTCTTCGCCAGTTCCGCGCTGATTTTCGGCAGCGGCAGCACGCAATGCGGATTGCCAATCGTCGCCGCGCAAAAGTTGAATCGTTGTCCACGCAAATGAATCGGTTCGTTGATGACTTCGCGGCGCGGGCCGGTCACGGGAATTTCACCGCTCCAGAAACTCACCCGGCCCATCTCGACGCGCACCATCTTGCCGCGTTCCATGACCGTGGCCTTCACGAGACCGCCAAGGGTCTCGATGGTAAACTCATTGCCGTGGACCCGTTTCCGATCCCACAAGTAACGGGAAAAAATCCGCAGACCATTGCCGCTTTTTTCCGCCTCGCTGCCGTCGGGATTGAAGATGCGGAGCGCGAACTCCGCTTTTCTGGAGGGCAGGGGACCGAGCAGAATGCCGTCTGAGCCGATGCCGAAATTGCGATGGCAAATCGTTTTGACCTGCGCGGCCGTCAGCGGCGACGGCAGGTTCTTCGGGTCAATGACAATATAGTCGTTGCCCAACGCATGATACTTGGTAAATGCCCAAAGCATGAACGAAGAATAGCGCTTCGCGTGCCAACCGCAAAACAGAATTAGATCCCAAGTGACAAGGATGCAAAGTGACATCCGCCCTCGCCCCCAGGAGAGGGAGAATCATTCACTGCTACTTTAATAATTTATACGACTGGATTGGCCGGACGCTCATCCGCAAACCCGGAAACAAGCGAACGCGATTTCCTCTCCCGGGGGAGAGGATAAAAGGCGAGGGCGGGCGTGAACACTAATTCCAATAAAAACATCGGGAAAGCAAGAATCAGTGCTTATCCAGCATTTTGTCCGCGTGTTTCGATTCTTCCGCATGAAATTTGTGGAGGAAGCGATGAAATGCGGGGGCAAAAACAATTCCGATGCTCGTAAGAAACGCCAGGCCGCTGAACAGCGCGTAGCAGCCGGCAAAAATTTTTCCCCCGTCGGTTTGCAGCGACGATGCCGGCCCCATGCCGGACAGAATCATCGCTGCATTGACGAAGGCGTCCACCCAGGACATGGGTTCAAAGGCGCGGTAACCGACCATCCCGATGCCGAGCGCAAACGCGACGACCAGCAAAGCCAAAGCCGCGCTCCATGCCATGCGCGCGTAAAATGCCCGCCGTGGCAACAACGGTTTTGAGCGATGCTCGAACATTAAAATCGATCTACTTGGCCATCTGGACGCTGCCGACTATTTCTTTCACATCCTTGATGCCCTGGCGTTGCATGAACTCGCGAATGCCGGCAATCACCTGCAGGACAGTCTGTGGTTCGTAGAAATTCGCCGTGCCCACCGCCACCGCCGTCGCACCGGCCATCATGAATTCAATCGCGTCCGCCGCGTTCTGGATGCCACCCATGCCGATGATGGGAATCTTCACCGCCTTGGCCGCTTCCCAAACCAATTTGACGGCGATTGGCTTGATGCACGGGCCTGTCAAGCCGCCGGTGACATTCGCCAGCTTCGGCTTGCGCGTCTCAATATCAATCGCCATCGCCGGATAGCTGTTCGTGATCGCCAACGCATCGCTGCCTGCATCCTCCGCAGCCTTGGCATAAGGCGCGATGCTCACCACGTTCGGACTCATCTTGGTGATGAGCGGCAGTTTCGTCACCTTACGACACGCGGCCACGACTTGCGCGAGCAGTTTCACATCCGTCCCGAACTGTGCGCCGCCTTCCTTGATGTTCGGGCAGGAAACATTAAGTTCAAGCGCGCCGACGCCACCCAGCGCATCGAAACGCTGCGCGACTTCGGCGTATTCCCCCACCGTCGTGCCCCAGATATTGATGATGGTCGGGACTTTCAATCCCTTCAGGAATGGCCAGTATTTTTTAATGAACCCCTCCACGCCCGGCCCTTGCAAACCGATGGCATTGATGAGGCCACTGGCGACCTCGACCGTGCGCGGCGTGAAATTTCCGCGAACCGGCTCCAGCCGGATACCCTTCACCACCACAGCACCGAGCTGGTTCAGGTCCATGAGCCGCGCATATTCGACGCCATAGCCGAACGTGCCGGAAGCCACCATCACCGGGTTTTGCAGTTTTAATGTGCCGATTTGGACGGATAAATTCATTTGAACAGCTCCCAGGCAACTTTTCGCGCATCAAACACCGGACCCTCGGTGCAACTGCGCTGGTATTCCCAACCCCCATCTGTTTTGACCGGAATCACGCATGTCAGACAAACACCGACGCCGCAACACATGTGTTCATCCATCGAAAGTTCCGCCGGCACATCGAATTCTTTTGCAATCCCGCCAACAGCCTTGAGCATCGGTGTCGGACCGCAGGCAAACACCCTCCGATTGGGCACCCTACGTTCCAATTCGACAAAGAGCGGTTTTGTCACAATTCCTTTTTCGCCGTGGCTGCCGTCCTCGGTGGTCACGCGAACATCCCAGTCGAGCGCGAGAAATTCCTTCTCGCACAAAATATCCACGCGTTGCCGGCCACCGACAAAGACGATGCCCTTTTGCGGTGAACGTTGCGCCAGCAGATACAGCGCCGCCATGCCGTAGCCGCCCGCAACCAGCAACGGCGTTTCACCGCCGGATTTCGGCACGGTAAATCCATGGCCGAGCGGCGCGATGACATTGAGTTCCTCACCCGCGCGCATCTGCGAAAGGACTTCGGTTCCCCTGCCGACAGTTTTGTAAAGGATGGAAAAAGTGTCGCCCTCGACTTGAAAGATGCTGAACGGTCGCCGCAGCAAGGCGTCCTTGAGCGGCAACACGCGGATATGGGCGAATTGTCCCGGCTGGATGAGCGGCGCGATTTGCGGCGCACGCATGACAAGGCGGAAATAGGAATCGGTATCGCGCTCGTTGGAGACAATCTGGACGGTTTGTTCAAGCATCCGGGTGAATATCTTAATTCCAAAACCCGAATGGCGAAAGAATATTCAGTGAGTGGTGGTAGGTCAGTTTGAGAAAACGTTCAGAGTTCCGCCTTTAGGCGGCCGCGTAAACGCGGAACTCCAAACTGAAAAGTAGCCCACTACCCAGTGAGCCGGAGCGAGTACGCGTCAGCGTCTTGGAGTGCGGCGGTCCGCCGCCGCTTTTGTTTTTGTCCATGCCAGCTTAAAGCGCCAGAGGACTGGCGCAGTCCAAAACCTAGCGGTAGTTCGAACGCTCCTTTCAGGATTTTAATTCCGAATGACGAAAGAATATTCAATGGCCGTTAAGGTAGGGCGGGCACTCCGCTGCCCGCCGCTCATTCGAATGCAAAACACGGCGCGCAAGGGACTGCGCGCCCTACCTGATCGTCAAATAAAATCAAAACCCCAACGGGGTTTTATCAAATGGCTGGCGAATGGGATTCAACCCTTTTCCTTGTCATAATTTTTCGCTAATTACCCTCGCTATTAAGAAAGATCAATTTGAAACGTGGATTCGTTTCATGCGATTATCAATGCACGGAACGAAAAATCTCGAAATATCCCTCAGGCGATGAAACACCGACTGTTATAAAAATACCAACAATCAATGCAAAGACACCGAAGGCGAAGCTCAACAACGCCGCCTGACGTGAATACTTAAATAGCTGAATTAATCCTCCAATCATCAGCGCAATTGCAGCCAAATAAAATAAAAAGCTCATGCCGAATGCTACTATAGTAAAATCCTCACAAGCCGAATACCATGCATGATCGAAACCCGTCTGCGCATTCGAGTGATTCGGCGGTAACATTATATACCAAATCAAAAGCAACATCGTCATACCAACGGTAAGAAGCTTGAACGGAAATAAGAGGGCTGCAAACCAAACCTCGGGCACCTTGAAACCTTTGGTCAACAGTAGACGCATAGTCATCTCTTTGCACGAACGGCATCGGGCGCTGTTTCCATGCCCGAACACGGCTGACCGTTGAGATCGGTGCCGCGTCGTTCAAGCATTTTGCGATAGGTCGCGAACGCGAGCAGCGGCCAGGCGTTGCGATAGATGTCGTATTTCAAATAAAAAACCTTCGGGAAACCGGTGCCCGTCGTTTCGTCTTCCGTCCACGAGCCATCGGGATTTTGTGTGCTGACTAAATACTCGATGCCGCGTTTGAGCGCTGGATTTTCCGGGTCATCGAATGCGCACAAGCCCATGACGGCCCATGCGGTTTGGGAAGCGGTGCTTGGCCCGCAACCTTTAAAAACAGGATCGTCGTAGGTGTTGCAGCGTTCACCCCAACCGCCGTCGTCGTGCTGAACACTTTCGAGCCAGTCGTGCCCGCGCAAGAGCCACGGCTCATTCATGTCGCAGTTCATCGCGCGCAGACCGCGCAGCACCTGCCACGTGCCGTAAATGTAATTCACGCCCCACCGGCCATACCATGAACCGTCGGGTTCCTGATGTTCGCGAATGAACTGCAACGCTTCCTGCACCTGCGGGTTGTCGGTCTTCCAGCCTTCGTACCCGAGCAATTCCAGAATGCGCGCAGTGATGTCGGCGCATTCGGGGTCGAGCATAGCGTTGTGATCGGCGAACGGGACTTTTTCCAGAATATTTTTTGTGCAATCCTTGTCGAACGACGCCCAGCCACCGTCCCTGCACTGAAACGTCAGCATCCATTTGAGGCCGCGCCGGAAACATTCGTCGCGTTTCGCCGGATTGTTCGTCGGGATTTTGCGCAACGCGAGCAGCACCATCACAGTGTCGTCCACGTCGGGGTTCCATTTGTTGTTAAATTCAAACACCCAGCCGCTCGGCTCGATGTCTGCGGAGTTTTTGTGATGCCAGTCGCCGCGAAAACGGATTTCCTTTTCCATCAGCCATTCAGCGGCCTTTTTGAGCGAAGGATGGTTTTCTGAAATGCCGGATTCGCGCAGGCAGACGGCGACAATCGCCGTGTCCCACACCGGCGAGAAACACGGTTCGATGCGCACGCTGTCGGCGGTCTCGTGCTCGAGCTTTTTCAATTCATGCGCCGCCCGGACGACCTGCGGATGGTCGTCTGGATAACCGAGCGCCTTGAGCGCGATGAGCGAATTGAGCATCGCGGGAAAAATCGCCGCCAAGCCGTCCGAACCTTCGAAGCGTTCCAGCATCCATTGCTCGGCTTTTTTGAGCGCGGCCCGGCGGAACGGATGGATTTTATGCTCGGCGAACCACTCGGCCAGCTTGTGCAGCCGGTCCAGCCACAGGAAAAAGTTGCGGAACGAAATTTTTTCCGGGTCGGGCGGGAGCGCGAGATCGCGTTCGTGAAAGCCTTCGGGATAAAGCTCGTCCAAATCCACTTCCACCGGGTGTGTCGGCTTGAAATGGTTGATGATGGCCAGCGGCACAATCATGGCGCGCGACCAGTTGCTCATGTCCCAGAAATTCACGTGAAACCATTTGCCGATGAGCAGCACCTCGCACGGAATCGTCGGCACATATTCCCACGGGAAAAGTCCGAGCAACGCCAGATACAGCTTGGAAAAGGTGTTCATGCGCGGCACACCGCCGAGATGCAACGCGACTTCGCGCGCCGCCAGCATTCGCGAGTCGGTGACGGGCACACCGGCGAGCTTGAGCGCAAGATAGGCCTTGATGGTGGCGTTGACATCCACCGGACCGCCGGAATAAATGTTCCACCCGCCGTCCGGCAACTGCATTGAGAGGATGTAATTGACCGCCTTGCGCTGCCACTCGGCGTCTATCTTCCCATTCCAGTGATGATACGCCACCGCGTCGGAAACCAGCGTGGAATCCACCATCAATTCACCGACCCAGTAACCTTCCGGGCGCTGGAGGCCGAGTAAATTCTCCTGCGACCGCAGAATCGAGGTTTCCAGCCTTTTCGCAAAATCCGTCTTCGGTTGGACCGCCGAAAACGGCAGCGTCGGCTGAATCCTCGATTCACTTTCGCTCAACATGCGGATATTTTGCGGACTCGGCTTGAAGCTGTAAAGTTTTTAGTCGGGTGGGGCGAGGCTACTGACGAGCCAAGTCTTTGGTAGGGACGGCTCGCCGGGCCGTCCGTTGGGGAAATGTAACTTTAGTCGGACGCCCCGGCGGGGCGTCCCTACCAATGAGAATTTTTGTGATGGACAAGCCCGGCAAATTTCCATAGTTGAGAATCAGCGCTTAATCCCAAAAAGAAACAAGCCTGTGAACTACAAAATTTCCCGCTACGGCTGGCTGCCCGATTTGCCGGATCATCGCGACCACCTCTACGCCGCGCCGGTGGAAATGCTCGCCATGCTGCCCGCCAGGACGGATTTGAGCCTGCGTTGCCCGCCCGTCTATGACCAGGGACAACTCGGAAGTTGCACCGCCAACGCCATTGCAGCGGCCATCGAGTTCGACCGGCTGAAACAAAAGCTGCCCGACTTCACGCCGTCCCGACTATTCATTTATTACAATGAACGTGTCATCGAACGCACGGTGGATTCGGACAGCGGCGCCCAAATCCGCGACGGCATCAAAAGCGTCAACGCGCAGGGCGACTGCCCGGAACCCGAATGGCCTTACGTCATTGCCAAGTTCAAAACCAGGCCGCCGACGAAATGCTACGCCGATGCGCACAAATACAAGGTCGTTTCGTACCGGCGCCTGATACAAATGTTGAGCCAGCTCAAAGGCTGTCTCGCCTCGGGCTATCCGTTTGTGTTCGGGTTCACCGTCTATGAAAGTTTTGAAGACAGGCAAGTGGCAGAGACCGGCCACGCTTCATTGCCGCGACCGGGTGAACGGGCCATCGGCGGCCACGCGGTCATGGCTGTCGGCTATGACGATGCGAAACAATGGTTCATCATCCGCAATTCATGGGGCGACCAATGGGGAATGAAGGGTTATTTCACCCTGCCTTACGCCTATTTGACCGATGAAAATTTAGCCAGTGATTTCTGGACAATCCGTGTCGTTCAGTGATTAAATCAACTTAACCCGGCAAAAACTATGACTCTGACAAAACGTGACCTCGTCATTCGCATCAGCAATGAGACCGGTCTTGGGCAGCAGCAGGTCTTCAGCGCGGTGCAAAAAACTCTCGACTACATCTCGGAAGCGCTTTCCAAAGGCGACAAAGTGGAGCTCCGCAACTTCGGCGTTTTTGAAGTCAAAGTCCGCAAGGCACGCGTGGGCCGCAACCCGAACAAGCCGGAGACCGACGTGCCCATTCCCGCCCGCTCGACCGTGAAATTCAAGGCCGGCAAGGAAATGCGCGCCGAAGTGCTCAAGCTCCCGCCCAAAGCCTGAACACCGGCGCAAGCGTGACACGGACAATGAGGAAATCAGGAATAAAGGAATTTTGGTTCCTTCCTTCGTGCTTTCCTAATTAAAAATTTCTCTTACCTTTTGGGGCATGGAACGTTTGCCCGGTTTCCGCGACTTCTATCCCGAACCATTGCCGCATCCCGACGTCTGGAGCGCCGACGCCCGCCAGTTCATTTTCGGCAAGTGGCGTGAAACCGCCCGCCGCTACGGCTTCCGCGAATACGACGGCCCGCCGCTCGAACCGCTCGAACTTTTTACCACCAAAAGCGGCGACGAAATCGTCGGGCAACTTTACAACTTCACCGACAAAGGCGAACGCGCCGTCGGGCTGCGACCGGAAATCACGCCCACGCTTGCCCGCATGGTTGCCGCGCACGAGCGCAGTTACAAAAAGCCCCTCAAATGGTTCGCCATCCCGCAACTGTTCCGCTACGAACGCCAGCAGAAAGGCCGGCAACGCGAACATTTCCAGTTCAACGCCGATATCATCGGCGAAACCAATCCCTCGGCGGATGCCGAATTGATTGCGCTGCTGATTGACACGTTGCGGTCGTTTGGCCTGACCGAAAAGGATTTTGTTATCCGCTTGAGCAGTCGGAATGCGTGGCAGGAGTTTTATGAAAGCGGAAAGCGGAAAGCGGAAAGCGAAAACGGTGCATACGAATTTTTCCAGACGATTGATAAACTCGAACGCACATCGCCGGAGGAAAGCGAAAAGAAATTGTCGGTACTTGGTTTTTCGCTGGCTGACGTGAACCGGTTCATCGAAACCGGCAAACCGACGGCGGACTTGCAGAGCATTCTCGACAATCTTGCCGCGCGCGGCCTGCGCGATTTTGTGAAGGTGGATTACCACGTCATTCGCGGGCTGGCGTATTACACCGGCACAGTGTTTGAGGCGTTTGATGTCAAAGGCGAATTCCGCGCCATCGCCGGTGGCGGACGTTACGACAACCTCGTCAAGCTCATCAGCGGCGGCAAAGTGGATTTGCCCGCACTCGGCTTCGGCATGGGCGACGTCGTGCTGCTGGAACTGCTGACAGCTCGCGGTTTGCTGCCGAAATTCGATGCGAACGTGGACGTTTTTGTTTTGATCGAAGACGAAAAATTCCGACCGCAATCCTTGAAACTGGTTCAGGATTTACGCACCGCAGGATTTGCTGTGGAATATCCGATCACGCCGGCGAAGCCGGACAAACAATTCAAGCGCTCACAGGAACTGAAAGCCGCGTTCACCGCAAAACTCGAAAGCGATTCAACCGTGAAGGTTCGCAATCTCAAGACGCGAGAGGAAAAATCAATTGCGTCAACTGAAGTCGTTATTGCCTTGCGCATATAACGGCGCGTGGATGCGATTGTGAACACCGCCGGCACGATTCCAAACTTCTGGTGTGGTAGCACCCCGCGTCTCGCGGGTCCAATGCGGCGTCCCGCCGCATTGCGTGAGTGAAAGTTTTCGGCGAGACGCCGAAAACGACAGGCGGGACGCCTGTGCTACCTCAATTAAAACAACCCCGCGTCATCACCAGTAACATTGCA
>Ga0182011_10000359_pt1 | contig 39663 bp, 29 predicted proteins | sample 711E1DmetaG_FD_120481 | JGI IMG/M metagenome (GOLD analysis project Ga0182011, IMG submission 120481) | Permafrost microbial communities from Stordalen Mire, Sweden - 711E1D metaG | ecosystem: Environmental > Terrestrial > Soil > Wetlands > Permafrost | place: Sweden: Stordalen | collected...
CCGGCAGCCGAGCAGCATCAGCCTCATGGAGGAGTTTCGCTCGTACTACCGAGAGAAACCGGATGTTCTTCTGATCGACGACATTCAGTTTCTCGCCAACAAGGACAGTTCGCAGGATGAGTTTTTTCACACCTTCAACGCCCTCCATCTTGCGCAGAAGCAGATCGTCCTCACCTGCGACAAACTGCCAGCCGAGTTGGCGGGCCTTGAGGAGCGGCTGCAAAGTCGGTTCGCCTGGGGCCTGATCGCGGAGATTGGCCATCCCGACTTGGAAACGCGGGTTGCGATCCTCAAGCGCAAAGCCGAGAGCGAGAAAATGGCATTGGGCGACGATGTGGCCCTGGCCATCGCCACTGCGGTTCGGTCGAATGTTCGTGAGCTGGAAGGTGCGCTGCTGCAGCTATCGGCGCGCTCTTCAATCACGGGCCGCAGCATTGACAAGGAGTTTGCCGAGGAGGTCCTGCAGGACCTGGTGAGTGCGACCCCGCATGGGTTCAGCATCGAGTCCATCCAGCGCGAGGTGGCGACGTACTTCGACATCAAGCTGCACGATCTAAAAGGGCCCAAGCGCCTCCAGTCTGTCGCCCGGCCCCGCATGATCGCCATGTATCTGTCGCGCAAGCTCACGGGATCGAGCTTCCCCGAGATTGGCAGCCGCTTCGGCGGAAAGGATCACTCTACGGTCATCAGCGCGGTCAAGAAGATCGAACGCCTGGTGGCTGAAGACTCCAATCTGCGTAGCGTGGTCAGCACGATCGAGGGCCACTTGCGTCAGCGCTGAGCCCCACGGCGGCACAAACGCTTGAACCCTGCTCCTAGCACGGGTCTGGTCTGCCTAGTCTGCTGACGATACCGCCCCGGGTCGCGTTGCTTCCCATGCCTCGCTCGGTCCATCCGTCGTCGTCATGCGCGTCCAGGCGGTATCCTCTTCTATCAACAGTTGACTGTCGAAATCTCTGGGACAAAGCTGTGGGGCTAAGCTTGACAAGCCCCAAACGCCGCTCTTGCGGATCCTGTCCCCTTCATGTTCCCAGTTTTTCCCCAGACTTCTTTCCGCCCCTGGCGACGAGAAACCTGTTCTTTCAAGGAATCCACATGGCCTTATACTTCTACTTTCTTTGATCAGATCTTTATGGATTCAGAGTGACCTCTGATGAGACAACAGAACGAGGGTGACTGATGGACATTCGGATAGACAAGAGCAAGCTACTTCGGGGCCTCTATCTGGCGCACGGCATAGCCGACCGGAAAAGCACAATGCCGATCTTGGCCAATGTGCTGATTCGCAGTGAGGGGGTGGATCGTATCTCGTGCGCAGCGACAGACCTGAAGGTCACGATGGTGGTGACTCTGTCTGCCAAGGTTGAGCAGGAAGGGGGCGTGACAGTTGGAGCGCGACAAGCCTTTGAGATTGCAAAGGGCTTGTCGGGTGAAGAGGTTCACCTCCACAGAACGGAGCATAATTGGCTGGAGATTCGCAGCGGGCGCGCGGAATTCAAGGTGGTGGGGATGAGCGAGAGGGACTACCCTAAACTTCCGGCGGTCGATGACGCGGAACTAAGCACAGTCGATCCTGCGGTTCTCTCAGAGATGATTAGCAAGACTGTCTTTTCCATCTCACAGGATGACACGCGACCTCACTTGGCCAGCGTGCTGTTCGAGGCAGACGGAGAGAATGCCCGCATGATTTCTACCGATGGGCATCGTCTCTCCAAGTTTGGCAAGGCAATGGCCAAAGGACCCAAGCTCGCAAGCGGAGTGCTCATCCCGCGCAAAGGGGTAGCAGAGATCAGGCGGGCGATCGAAGGCAGAGAGGCCGCCTGCGAGATCGGCGTGCACCAGGGGTACTTCGTGCTTCGGGCAGACGACATGCTGCTCACGGTGAAGCTTGGCGAGGGGCAATTCCCACCCTATGAGCAGGTCATCCCCAAGGAGAATGACAAGATCATAGTGCTCGAGCGCGAGATTCTGCTGGACGCGCTTCGCCGAGTTTCCATCATCGCTTCGGACAAGACCTGGGGCATCCGGCTCAGCCTGGAGAAGGGTTCGCTAGCCATCGAAGCGGACAACCCGGATCTTGGCAATGCACGTGAGAAGCTGGACGTGGAGTACAAGGGATCGCCGTTGCAGATCGGTTTCAACGCGCGTTACTTCATCGACCTCTTGTCCGAAATGGCTTCGAAAAACGTGCGGCTGGAGTTGGGCGAGGATCTGGACCCAGCGGTGATACGTCCCGCCGATGACAGCGACTACCTTGGCGTGGTCATGCCCATGCGGCTCTAACCAGGATCTCGCCGAGCGCGATCCAATACGTTGCTGGTTAGCTTTTCCACCACACGAGATGCTGGCTAGATGATCCTCAGGGAGCTGCGGGCCCGCGGTTGGCGAAACCTCGCCTCAGTGGTCCTGCAGCCTGGGCCCGGCGCCACGGTTCTCTTCGGCCAGAATGGGCAAGGAAAGACGAATATCCTGGAAGCGGCCTACACCGCGCTCTGTTTTCGCTCGTTTCGCACGAGCAGCCTATCCGACTTGGTCGCCTGGGGCAGTCAGGGCGCCACGGTCGAAGCCGAGATCACGGTGCGTGCAATCGACCGTGGCCTCAAGATCCAGATCTCGCAAGGCCACAAGGTCACGCTTCTCGACGGCAAGGCCGTGCGGCGTGATTCGTCCGCCTTGCTGGGTATCGGGGCCGTGCTCTTTGGGCCGGAAGACCTGCGGCTGCCAAGGGCAGCGGCGGCAGAAAGGAGGCGTTTTCTCGACCGGGCCGTGTTTGGCGGGTACCGGCCTTACTTTCGCGAGGTGTTGACCTTCGAGCGTGTTTTGAAGAGCCGCAACGCTCTTCTTCGCCGGGGTCCCGTGGACGCCACGCTGCTGGCCAGCTACGACGAGAAGCTCGCCGAGGCGGGAGCGCGCATCGTGATACGGCGACGTGAGACGGTGCGCTCGCTCTTGCCGCGGTTGGAAGCGACGTTTCGCCAGATTCACGGCGAGGCAGCCGTGGGCGTGCGGTACCGAAGTGATCCACGCGTCGAGGCCGTGGACAGTGAGGGAGAGGTCGTCTCCGCCCTGCGAGACGGACTACGCGGGCATCGGGAGGCTGACCAGAGACGGGGCTTCACCGGATTCGGGCCGCAGACAGATGATCTAGAGCTGGAACTGGCAGGCCATTTGGCGCGCGAACACGCGTCGCAGGGGCAGCTTCGCTCGCTCGTGCTCGCTCTCAAGCTGGCGGAGCTGGAACACTTGCGTGAGGTGCTGGGAGAAGCCCCTCTCTTGTTACTAGACGATGTGGCGAGCGAGTTGGACGAGGAGCGACGGCGGAGTCTGTTTGAGGCCATGGCAGCCCTCTCCTGCCAGAGTCTCATCACGGTAACCGAGCGAGACCACTTGCCCCCGCTATCTGGTTGCGTTGACTACCAGGTCAGCGGAGGGGCGTTGCGGCGTTGCTAGGTCTTCCAACGAGCCAGCTCGGTTTTCCTTTACACCCCGGATTCCGGGTGCTATGTAACTGTAACTTCTTGGTTTTTTGTCATGGCGCCGGATGTCGATGATGCCCAGGGTCAAGAACCGAACCGGGCGGCAAGCGAATACAACGAAGAGAGCATCCAGGTACTCAAGGGCCTGGAGGCCGTGCGCAAGCGGCCAGGCATGTACATCGGTGATACCGATGACGGCTCGGGCCTGCACCACATGGTGTACGAGGTCGTCGACAACTCTGTGGACGAGGCGCTTGCGGGTTTCTGCAACCGCATCGACGTAGCCGTCCACTTTGACGATTCCGTGTCGGTGGAGGACAACGGGCGCGGTATCCCAGTCGGCGAGCACCCCACCGAGAAACGGCCGACGGCCGAAATCGTCATGACCGTGCTACACGCCGGGGGCAAGTTCAATCACTCGAACTACAAGGTTTCGGGCGGGCTTCACGGGGTTGGGGTCTCGGTGGTCAATGCCTTGTCGGAGTGGCTGAAGCTAGAGATCAAACGGGACGGCAAGGTCTACTACCAGGAGTACCGGCGCGGCGATCCTGCGACTGGCCTCGACGAGATCGGCGTATCGGAGAAGAGCGGCACCAAGGTGACGTTCAAACCGGATCCCACGATCTTTGGTGGCATCACGGAATTCAGCTTCGAGGTTCTGTCACAGCGATTACGCGAGCTGTCGTACCTGAACCGTGGCCTGACCATTACCCTGGAGGACGAGCGCAGCGGAAAGTCGCATGAGTTCAAGTTCGCCGGGGGTCTGGCCCAGTTCGTGGCCGACCTCAACGCATCCAAGGTGCCGGTGCATGAGAAGCCCATCGTCATCGAAGGTGAGCAGGAGCAAACCCAGGTTGAGATCGCCATGCAGTGGAACGACTCGTACCAGGACGCGGTCTACTGCTTCACCAACAACATCAAGAACAAGGATGGGGGTACGCACCTGACCGGGTTCCGTGCGGCCCTGACCCGCACGATAAACGGTTATGCCCAGTCCGCTGGATTGCTCAAAGATCTGAAGAACGGTTTGGGTGGCGACGACATCAGCGAGGGGCTCACCGCAGTGGTGTCGGTCAAGCACCCTGACCCGAAGTTCAGCAATCAGCCCAAGGACAAGCTGGTTTCCTCCGAGGTCAAAGGCATTGTCGAACGTGTGGTCAATGAACGCTTGGGTCGCTACCTGGAAGAGCATCCGCGCGAAGCCAAGCAGATCATCGAGAAGGCGGTGCTGGCCGCGCGCGCGAGAGACGCGGCTCGCAAGGCACGCGAGCTGGTGCAGCGCAAGGGCGCCCTCGACATATCGTCGCTTCCCGGCAAGCTGGCCGACTGCCAGGAAAGGGATCCGGCGCTTTCCGAGTTGTACATCGTCGAAGGCGACAGCGCCGGCGGCTCAGCCAAGCAAGGGCGCAACCGGAAGGATCAGGCCATCCTCCCCCTGCGCGGCAAGATCCTCAACGTCGAAAAAGCGCGCCTCGACAAGATGCTCTCTTCGCAGGAGATCGTCGTTCTCATCACGGCGCTCGGTTGCGGCGTCGAGAAAGAGAAGGAGATCGACAAGATTCGCTACCACCGCGTGATCATCATGACCGACGCGGACGTGGACGGAAGTCACATCAGGACCCTGCTGCTGACCTTCTTCTACCGGCATTTTCCTGAGATCGTGGAGCGCGGCTACCTGTTCATCGCGCAGCCGCCGCTCTATCGAGTCAAGAAGGGCAAGCGCGAGCTGTATTTGAAGAACGAACAGGCGATGGAAGAGTTCCTGCTTGAGAGCGCGACCGAGAATCTGCTGCTGCGCCCAAGCACCGGTGGCGGAGCTATCACGGGAGACAAGCTGCGCCATCTGGCGCGGCAGGCCGGTCGCTACAAGCGGCTGCTTCGGGTCTTGGATCGCAAGTGCGATGCGCGTCTGATCGACGCGATTGTCAAGGCGGCACGGTTGGCGAAGGCTGATCTCCGCGATCCGAAGATCCTGGCCAAGGGGCTGACACGCCTCGAGGAGTACTTCGATGCGTATGCGCCCGAGCTGAAGGATGTGGTGCTCAAACTAGCGCCCGACAGCGAGCACGGGGGCTACAAGATCGAGGCTCCCGTACGACCCGCGGGCATTCGGCGGCCCACCGTGATTGACTTCCAGTTCCTCGATTCGCCTGAGTTCGGCGACCTGACCGCGCTCTACCAAGAGCTGGCTGTGCTTGGACCCCCACCCTATCGCCTGGAAGCCGGTTCCGAGTCGGTCGACTTCTATCGCCTCGAAGATCTAGCCGAGCGCGTGCACGAGGTTGGCAAAAAGGGCCTGCAAATCCAGCGCTACAAGGGCCTCGGCGAGATGAATCCCGAGCAGCTTTGGGAGACGACCATGGATCCGGCGCGCCGCACGCTCCTGCAGGTGCGGGTCGAGGATGCCTACGAAGCAGACCGCCTATTCTCGACCCTCATGGGCGACCTGGTGGAGCCACGCCGCGAGTTCATCGCGCAGAATGCGCTCAACGTGCGCAACCTCGACGTGTAGACGCGTGGGGAGCCCGCCGGCCCTTCGGGACGGACAGCCCACCCTGCCCACCCCGCGCGCTTCGCGCGCGCCCTCGTCGGCGGCGTACCATCGCGGGAGGGTTTGGCGAGGCCGAGCGCGAGGGCGCGAGCGCAGCGAGCGGGTGTGGTGGGGAAGGTGCAGGTCCCGAAGTCCCCGAAGGGGGAAGCGAGCGGGGTGGGGGTGGGCGTGGGGGGCCGAAGGGCGGAGCGAACCCTCAGAGGGTTCCCATTTGAATAGACAAAGCCCCGGTCGGTAATCCAACCGGGGCCTCGCGAAACAGCAATCGGCTAGCAGGCGAAGATGCGGTTCAGCTTCTCCTCTATCTTGCCCTCGTTGGACTTGGTCGCGACGGCAATCTCCTTGACCAGAAGGGTACGGGCGGTGTCGAGCATCTTGCGCTCACCAAAGGACAGTTCCTTGTCTCCCTTCAGGCGTTGCAGGTCACGTAGGACCTCCGCGATCTCGAAGACCGAACCGGTCTTGATCTTCTCCATGTACTCGCGGTAGCGCCGATTCCACGTCTGCCCCTCCACGGAAACCTCTCGGCTCTTGAGAATCTCGAAGACCTCGTCTACTTCGTCGGCGCGGATCAGCTCGCGCAGACCGACGGCGCCGGCGTTCTTCGTCGGAATCATGATCTTCATCCCATTGTCGAGAATCTTCAGGATGTAGAACGTCTGCTTGCTGGACGAGATCTCGCGGGTCTCAATACCGATGACCTGCGCCACCCCATGAGCCGGGTAGACCGCCAAGTCTCCTACGTGGAAAGATGGCTCCATTTAGGTCCTCTCTTGATGTTGAAAAACAGCGCGCTCCGGAAGCCGAAGCGCGCGCACTTTACCAAGGCGGTTGTGACCCGTCAAGAGTAATCTGTATTGGAGACTACGCAAAGAGTTCAGATTTCCGATAACACGGAGCGGCGGGCAAGCCGCATGGAGACACCTATCCTACCATCGAGATGCAAGCAGGCGAAGGTATTTGAGAAACAAGGGTTAGAGTTGACAAGCGAGGGGGGTGAAAAGTAGGGTCTTGTCCCACGTGACCATGAAGGTGACGAGCAAGAAGAAGAGGGCCCGGCCCAGCAGTCAGAGAAGACGCGGCGGAGGCAAGGGGCGCTCTCACGCGAAGAGTGCCCGGATACCCAGGGTTGGGAAGCGACGCGGAACGCGGAGCAGGGCGGCCACCGGAAAGGCGAGGCCAGCGCAGCGGCGGCGCAAAACGACGCGGCGAATCGCCGCAGAAACGAACACGCCGGCAGCGGTAGCGAAAGCGGGCACTGACCCGGTTTCCGCGGGTCCTGCGCCGGGCCGCGAGCCTGAAGGTCGCGGGGCACCACCGGCGCTGCCGACTCCGATTGCCACGTTCAACATATGACAACGGGAGCTGCAATGAGCGACCAGGGAGCGTTGGGCGACAAGCGTGAGCTAGCGGCGAAGGTGCTGCGGGAAGTGCTTGAACGCATGGGGGTTGAGGCCGAGGTGAGCGCTTTTGACGACGGCGAGCGGATTATTCTCGACGCACATGGATCTGAGTCCGCGCTGGTCATCGGGAAGAAGGGCGCGACACTGGATGCGCTTCAGTATCTGGTCAGTAGGATCGTGTTCAAGAAGCCGGGCGAGGCCGCGACGCTGGTCGTCGATGCTGAAGGCTACCGGGGTCGGCGTGAGGACTCATTGGCAGACTTGGCACGACGGCTGGCAGAGAAGGCTGTGCGGTCGGGACGTCCGGTTCCCGTGGAGCCGATGAGCGCGCATGATCGCAAGGTGGTGCATACCACGCTGGCTGAGCACCCGGACGTAAGGACAGAGTCCGAGGGCGAGGGGCCGGCGCGTCGGGTGGTGATCTTTCCCAAGTCCCGGCCAGCGCCAGCTAGCGCAGGCTAGGGAAAAGCAGCTCGACGTCGAGGCTGAGGCGAAGGGCGGAGGCGAGGCCTTCAGGCGTGGGAACGGGGAGGAAGGGAAGTGTACCGAGAACGCGGACTCCGGTGAGCGCGCGAACGAGCCGAGGGTTGTGGGCGCGGTCGGGGGTTAAGATGGCCGTCGTGTCTACGAATAGCACCCCGGTGAGGGGGAGGTGACGGCGTCGCAATTCGGCGATCGCTAGGGCCGCGTGGTTGATGGTGCCGAGGGCGTTGCGTGCGATGAGAAGGACAGGAAGTCCGAGCGCAGCGGCGAGGTCCGCAGCGGTGAGGTCCTCGGAGTAGGGCGAGAGGACTCCGCCGGCTGACTCGACCAGAAGGAAATCGCCGTGGACGGCGGCGCGGCGGGCTGCTGCCACGATGGCTGAGAGAGTGAGGCGGGTGGAAGCTTGTTCCGCGGCCAGGGCAGGGGCAACGGCAGGCGGAAAGGCGTAGGGGCAGATGATCTCGCGCGGAAGATCGCTGCGGCCAGCGGCAGAGCGGAGGCGGAGGGCGTCTTCGGGGTCGGGGGCGGCTCCAGTTTCCACGGGCTTGAAGGGGACCGGCGCGAGCCCCCGGGCTCGCGCCAAGGCAAGGAGACCCACACCAACCGTGGTCTTGCCGACACCGGTATCTGTTCCGACAAGGAAGATGCCGCGGAGGGGTGCAGGGCGGGGCTGCGACGGCCGGGAAGGAGGGTCAGAGTGGGCGAGCAAGGGCTGGGAAGTGGCCTCGGCGATGGCCGCGGCGGTGGCATCCACGAGGCGGTCGATCTGGTCAAGCGTGATCGAGAGTGGAGGCATGAGAACCACCACGGAGCCGAGGGGGCGCAGGATAACCCCGTGGCGTCGCACGATTCGGCAGACATGTGCCCCGATAGCCTCCTCAGCGGAGTAGGGCTGAGAGTGGGAGCGTCGGAGCTCAATGCCGACCATGAGGCCCTTCTGGCGGATCTCGAAGACATGCGGGAGAGGCGAGATTTTGAGGTTAAGGCGGGCGCGCAGGGCGGCGATCTTGGGGGGCAGGCTGGCGAGTGTCTGCTCGCGTTCGAATAGATCGAGGGAAGCCAGGGCAGCGGCGCAACCGAGGGCATTGCCGCCGAAACTGTGGCCGTGGAAGAAAGTCAGGCGCTCTTCGGGCACTCCGAGGAACTGACGGAAGACTTCATCGGTGGCCATGGTTGCCGCGACCGGGAGGTATCCTCCGCTCAGGCCCTTGGCGAGGGCGAGGAGATCGGGGGTGACTCCTTCCTGCTCGCAGGCGAACATGGTGCCGGTGCGGCCAAAGCCCGTCGCCACCTCGTCGGCAACAAGGAGCACGTCGTGCTTGTGGCAAAGGGATCGAGCTTCACGCAGGAAGCCAGGAGGCGACAGGAGCATTCCGGCGGCGCCCTGAACCAGTGGTTCAAGGACAAGTGCGGCAAGCTCATGACCGTGGCTGGCGAATGCTTGATGCAGTTCGTCTATTGTCGGGTCGATGTGATGGGTGTGGAAGAGGAGTGGTTGAAAGACGCGATGGAAGGTGTCAATGCCGCCGAGAGACACCGAGCCGATGGTGTCGCCGTGATACGCGTTGCGCAGCGCGAGGAACTTAATGCGCCGAGAGAACCCACGTAACTGTTGGAATTGAAACGCTATTTTCAACGCCACTTCAACGGCGGTGGAGCCGGAATCAGAGAAGAACACGCGCGTCAGGCCGTGCGGAGCGAGGGACACGAGCTTCTCAGCCAGGAGGATTGATGGCGTGCTGGCGAGGCCGAGCAGGGTGCTATGAGCAACCTTGGCAAGCTGTTCGGCGATCGCTGCATTTATGGCCGGGTGTGCGTGTCCGTGAACGTTAACCCAGAGTGAGGAGACGCCATCCAGGTAGCGGCGGCCCTCAGTATCGATCAGCTCGTTTCCGTCTGCCCGTTCGATCACGAGGGGAGGCTCTGCCAGCCACTCGCGCATGGGAGTAAAGGGATGCCAGAGGTAGCCGCGGTCGAGTTCTTCGAAGGTCATTGGGGGATGAAAGGGGCGAGTGCCTGGACGAAGGAGTCAACGTCTTTGGGGTGATGACTGGCCGAGAGGGTGATGCGGAGGCGGGCGGTGCCTTCGGCCACGGTTGGCGGGCGGATTGGCTGCACGAAGAAGCCGCTGGCTCGCAAGACGCGAGAGGCGTCCACAGCCGCACGATCTGGACCCAAGATGATCGGCACAATGGGCGAGCGGGAAAACGCGGGAACCTTGTTGGCGAGGCGGCTTCTGAGCTGGAGGACGCGATCCGCCAGGGCCTCCCGTCTTTCCTGGCCTTCGTTTCCAGCAATGATGTACAGGGCAGCGAGGGCGGCGGCGGCAACCGGCGGGGGTGGAGCGGTGGTGAAGATGAACGTCCGGCTGCGGTTGACGAGATACTGGCGGAGCGTCGCGCTGCCGGCCGCAAAGCCGCCAGCAGCGCCGAATGCCTTGCCCAGGGTTCCGATGAGGACGTCTGGCCTTACCCCGGCCTCGTGACATAGGCCGCGCCCGCCCGGCCCCAGCACGCCAATTGCGTGTGCCTCGTCGACCACCAAGGCCGCGCCGTGTTTTCTGGCGAGGGCCGCCAGCTCGGCGAGGGGAGCAATGTCGCCGTCCATGCCGAAGAGCGACTCGGTGACAAGGAGCCTCCGGCGGGCGGTAGGAGCAAGTGCGAGCAAACGTTTCTCCGCTGAGGAGACGTCGAGATGCCGGTAGAAGGTCGGCCGGGCACGTGAGAGCCGGCAGGCATCGATGATGCTGGCGTGGTTGGCGTGGTCGCAGAGAACGAGGTCGCCGGGTCCTGCCAGAGCGCCGAGAACGCCAAGGTTGGTCTGGTAGCCAGAAGGAAAGAGAAGCACGGCCTCCACATCCAGAAATGCGGAGAGGGCGGCTTCAAGCTCACGGTGTTCGGGCAGATCGCCGGCGATCAGGCGGGACGCGCCAGCGCCAAGTCCGGAACGCGCGATGGCAGCGGCTGCCGCGGAAGCCAGGGCAGGGTGGCCTGACAGGCCGAGGTAGTCATTGGAACAGAAGGAAAGGAGTGGCTGAGCGTCGATCGTTGGGGTTGTTCGGGACACGCCGGAGGCGGCAGGACAGGATCGGATCCGGTCTTGAGCTTCGAGGGAGACCAGGTCGGCCCGTAGGTCGGCGTCCAAACTTGGGAGCACGGGGCCGACCATAGAGAGGGCCTTCCTATGGTGTCAATTGTCTACAGCGTAACTTGGCGACCACAGGGTACCAGCTCATGTCGAGAGCTGCCCCCGCCGGGCTACATGTTCCACGTGGAACAGAACGCACCGATCCATCGGCTCCGTCCGCTTGCAGTCTCATAGCAGAGTTCGCTTACGGCGCGACGCGATGAATGCTCCGGACTCCAGGAATCTCCCGAGAAGACCAGCACCAGTCCGCCGGGCCGAACCAGGCCTAGACCGACGCTGAGCCATTCCTCGGGTGGAAATGTCGCGCGCGAAGCAGCGACATCGAAGCCGCCGCGCTCCAGAGCGTCTGCGCGTCCTCGGAACACTGCTGTGCTCGCCACCAATTGCGACTCACGCATGGCAGTGCGCAGAAATGCGACGCGCTTTGCCCGCGGCTCAACCATGGTGAGTCTTGCGTCCGGCCTCAGGATCGCAAACGCCAACCCCGGAAGACCGCCACCAGCGCCCACGTCGACGACTGAAGATCCTGGAGGAACTAGTCGGGCCATTGCGAAGGCGTCCACGACATGCTCGCCAACAACCTCCGCCACGGTTCGGGCGCCCGTCAGATTGACGCGAGCGTTCCACTCTAGGAGGAGACGGCAAAACTCAATAACTCTAGCCGTCATCTCGGGTGCGAGAGGGTACTTCCATTCTTCGGCAAGTCTCGCCAAAAAAGCTACTTCGTCATCGCGCACGGACCGAGTATAGGCCACCTTGGCACGTGAACGCGCAGCCAAGCAAGGGTTGGTCCGTTGAGGCCATTGCATTAGCTTAATGAGCCATTCGATGCGCCATATATAACTGTAGTCTCAAATACATCGTGTGACATACGACATAGCAGGTGCCCACAGGCGGTCGAAGCACCCGCCGACTTGCGCAGTTTTCCACTACGGCCACGTGCGAGCGGTACTCGCCGGGGATACAATCGCCCAGGTCATTCAAGGTCTCCTATGGACACAGGGCAAAGCAAGCGTCGTCTCCTCCTGGTCGACGGCGATCCCAAGAGCCTGCGGGTTCTCGAGGTCAGCCTCAAGAAAGCCGGCTTCGAGGTGGTGACCGCAACCCAGGGCAATGAGGCGCTGGGCGCGCTTCAGGCGGCGCTCCCTGACCTAATAATCTCGGACACTGACCTCGACGGGATGGACGGTTTCGACCTGTGCCGCCAGATAAAAGCCAAGCCGGAGTGGGCGAAGATCCCGTTCCTCTTCGTGTCGGGCCGCAAGTCGATCGAAGACAAGATTCGGGGACTCGAGCTGGGGGTCGACGACTACCTGACCAAGCCCATCTATATAAAGGAGATTGGCATCCGCGTTCGTACCGCGCTCCAACGCGCTGAGCGCGAGCGGCTCGAGTCGCGGCGCGAAGGGCGTACCAAGTTCGCGGGCGACCTGTCGGACATCGGGGTGGTGGATCTGGTGCAGACCATCGACCTCAACCGGAAATCCGGCATCATTCACATTGTCAATCGCGATGGCCGGCGCGGGGCGGTCTTCTTTCGCGAGGGGCGGGTCATCGACGCCGAGGTGGGCCGGCTGTCGGGCGCGGAGGCAATGTACCGTCTGTTCTCGTGGTCGGAAGGGCGGTTCGAGGTCGAGTTCAAGCCCATCCGCCGCAGAGATGTCATCGATCTTCCATCGGCAGCGCTGCTCATGGAGGGAATGCGGCGTCTCGACGAATGGACGCGGCTGCTTGAGAGACTGCCTGCGCTGGACAGCGTGGTCGAGGTCGATTTTCGCGTACTGGGCGAGCAGTTGGCTGATCTGCCCGACGAGATGAACGGCATCCTTCGGCTCTGCGACGGTACGCGCAGTCTGCTGGCCGTGATCGATGACAGCGACTTCCCCGACCTTGAGGCATTGACGATGGCTAGCAAGCTGTTTGGGCAAGGCATCATCTATGCCCGCCAGCCGGTTGGCCGGCCCGGTGAGGCGGAGCCAGGTGGCGAACTTGCGCGCTGGCTGGCCGAGGGTAGCGCGGAGGATGGTGCATCTGCTGACGAGGCGAGTGCAGGCCAGCAATTCGTGACAGAAGCTGAGGCGGGCGGGTCGAGAGACATCGAAGCGGGCGAGCGACGGCCCGCGGCCGACGATGTGCGGGCGAGCGGGGAGCGGCAAGCCGCTGACATGGGAACCCTGGAAGGGTTAGCTTCGCCCTTCGGCCCCCCACCTGCCACCACCCCACGCTCGCTTCGCTCGGCCTCGCCAAACTCTCCCGCGATGGTGCGCGACCGGCAGAGCCGGCCGGCTCCCCACGCGACTAAGACGCTGAAGACTTTCTCGCTCGACATCCCCATCCCGTCACTCGACCCGACCCCGTCCACGCAGAAAGCGCAGGCAGCGTCGACCGAGCCGGAGCAAGGTGCCTCTGGCCAAGAGCCGACTAGGAACCCGCTGAGTTTCACTTCCACCTTGCCCAAGCAACAACCCGCCCATGCACAGCCGGTGGGTGGGCCCGCTTTGCCGCCGACCAGCCAAGCGATGGCCGAGGCAGCATCTCCGCTCGAAGGCTCGGCCGTGGTCGAGAGCTCCTGGCGCGAACCAGGCGAACTGGCGATGGGGCTGCCGCGCACGGGTGGGGTTGGCGCCACGCCGGCCCCGCCTGCGAAGTCAGCGGCAGACGGAGCCGGAGTCACGGCCAAGCCCGATACCTTGAGGGGGATTCCCATACCCGAGGAGCTTGCAGAAGCGGACCAGGCGGGCCCTGCCCAGCAGGCACCAGTCAGCGACCACGATCGACCGGCGCGGACAACCATCGAGTTCGCGCCTCAAGTCGGCGACTTCGCCCCCGTCGCAAGCGCGGGTCCAACCTCGACGTCTGCGGCCCAGCCAGCCGGCGAGGCCGCGCGCGAAACCGATTGGGGCGGCTGGGCTCAGGGAACTGAGAGCAAGCCGGCGGCAGAGGGCGAGCCGCTGCAAGCCGCAGCGCCCGGTGTGGAGGCTGGCGCCGAAGCGGCTGAGATGCTGGCCGCAGGCAGCCCCCAGCAGGAACCGCCAGCCTTCGCCGCAGAGGCCGGACAGGGAAATGGGCACACCTCCGACGAAGTTCCTCAAACCCAGCAAGCCGACTACTCACCTGTGAGGGTCGAGGGGACGTCGGCGCGCGACTCGCTGACCAGGTACCAGCCCAGCAAGCCCTGGCCCACCCTTGACAAGTTGGATAGCGACCTTCTTCCGCACGAGCGCCGGTGGCCACTCTTTGTGGTGGCCTTCGCCTTGCTCGTCGCCGCCGGCCTGTTCGCCATGCGGACCGGCCCGACCGGGAGCCGGTCCCTCCCGTCTTCTCGTCCTGGATCGCTGCCAGCAACCGCCCCGCCTGCGAATGTTTCGTCGACGATTGAGACGGGCCAAGACGTGGCCAATCGAGGAGTCGCGCAGGCTTTCGACCAGATTTCAGGCTCGCAGCCGACCGCAGCGCCGGTCGCGGCAGAGAAGCCGGTCGCAGCCTCCGCGGATGCGCAGCCGGCGAGCGCGGCCCGGCAGGAACCAGGAAGTCAGCCCAGGGTGGCATCTGGTGAGACGGCGAAGCAGGCGGCCGATGGCGGCCAGGCCCGACCGCCAACCCTCGGCTCTGCGACGCCAGGGACGGCGGGCGAGCGTTGCCGCAAGGTTGATGCCGGCGGAAAGGGCAGGCCCACGGCGGTCTTGGCGGCGTGCCGGCCAGCCATCGAGGCCGAGCCCGAGGCGGCTGACATCATGGTGATTCTAGCCAGAGTGGAGCTGGATCGCGAGCGCGCGGCTGAGGCGCGGTCTTGGGCGAAGAAGGCGTTGGCGGTGAATCCCAACCTGGCGGATGCATATGTCTTCCTGGGCGGAGCCGAACAGGAGATGGGAAACCCAGGCGCGGCCAAGGCCGCCTACCAGAAGTACCTGGAGCTTGCGCCCACCGGCCGCCACGCGCGCGAGTTGCGCGTGGTTCTGGACAGCCTGTAGCTGACGGGCGGCGCAGGTACGCCATGCTGGTTCTGGGCATCGAGACCTCTTGCGATGAAACCGCCGCATCCGTGGTCGAGGACGGCCGGCGGGCGCGCTCTGATGTGGTGGCGTCGCAGGTGCTGGTGCACGCCGAGTACGGCGGGGTGGTACCCGAGGTGGCGTCACGCCAGCATCTGGCGACGGTGGTGCCGGTGGTGAACCGCGCTCTGGCCGAGGCGGGCGTGGCGCCGCACGATCTCGACGGCATCGCCGCGACCTGCGGGCCCGGACTGGTGGGACCGCTGCTGGTGGGCGTGGAAATGGGCAAGGCGCTGGCCTACGCCCTTGGCAAGCCGGTGGTCGGCGTGAATCACCTGGCAGGGCACCTGGCCGCCGTGTTCCTGGACTACCCCGGCAACCCGGCGCCACCGGCCTATCCTCACCTTGCGCTCTTGGTGTCAGGAGGCCACACGCTGTTGCTGCGCGTGGATGGGCCTGCTCGGGTGAAGTCGCTCGGGGCCACGCGTGACGATGCGGCCGGCGAGGCATTCGACAAGGTGGCGAAGTTGCTCGGCCTGGGATACCCGGGCGGAGTGGCCATCGACCGTCTGGCGAGCCAAGGCAATCTCGAATCGATCGATTTTCCGCGCGCCCTGCCGGCCCGGGAGAATCTCGATTTCTCGTTTTCGGGCCTCAAGACGGCGGTGGCGACACGGCTGAGGGAGCGCGGATTGCCGGGGCCAGCGCAGATGCCCGACTTCTGTGCCAGCTTCCAAGCGGCGGTGGTCGACGTGCTTGTGCGAAAATCGCGGCGCGCGCTCAAGCGCGAGTCTCTCCATGACCTGCTCGTCTGCGGTGGCGTCGCGGCCAACCGCGGGCTGCGGGCGGCGCTGGCCGCGGCTGCTGAAGAAGACGGTTTTCGGCTCTTCGTGCCGACGCCCAAGCTGTGCACCGACAACGGTGCCATGATCGCGGAGGCTGGCACCTGGGCGCTCGCGCGCGGCGAGCGGGCGCCCTTGGATCTCAGCGTAGATCCGGGGCTACCCCTGTGAGGGACGCTCGGCCCAGCCCACAGGAGCGTCCCCGATCGACGCGCGAGATCCTGCAGCGCCATGGGCTGCGCGCCAAGAAATCCTGGGGGCAGAACTTCTTGGTGGATGCGCGCGTGCAGGAGCGCATCGTTGCGGCAGCGTCGGTGGGCAGCGACGACATGGTGGTCGAGATCGGAGCCGGGCTGGGCGCGCTCACCAGACGGCTGGTCGGCTACGCCGGTGAGGTCATCGCCATCGAGCACGACTTGGAGCTGGCCGCACTGCTCGAGCAGGAATTGGGACCGAGTCCTGGCCTGCGGGTCGAGCGCGCCGATGCGCTGGGCTTTGATTTCGCCGCGGCGGCGCGCTCGGCAGGTCGTCCGCTTGTGGTGGTGGGGAATTTGCCCTATCAGATCACGTCGCCGCTCCTCTTTGCCATCACCGACGCTGCGGCAGGTGGCCGGGTGATCGGCCGCGCCATCCTCATGGTGCAGAAGGAGTTTGCCCAGCGCATGCTGGCGGGACCGGGCAGCAAGGTGTACGGCCGCCTGTCGGTGATGGTGCAGCAGCAGGCCGAGGGCGAGATCCTGTTTCACGTCGGCCCAGGTGCCTTCCATCCGCGTCCATCGGTCACCTCGACCGTGTTGCGTTTGCGGCCGCGGCTGACCCCACTGGCACCGGTGCGCGATCCGGTGCAGTTCGCCCAGGTGGTCAAGCAAGCGTTCGCTGCCCGACGGAAGATGCTGCGCCGGGCGTTGGAGCCATTGGCTGGCGCCGAGGCCGCTGGCCGTGCGCTGGCCCTGTCCGGAATTGAAGGAACTCGGCGAGCCGAGGAGCTGTCAGTAGCGGAGTTCGCGCGCCTGGCAGACGCGTTCAGTCCGCGCGACGCGGGACCGGGAAAGTAGGAATGCCCGAGCTGCCCGAAGTCGAGACCGTGGCACGCACCCTGCGACCGCGCTTGCTCGGTGCCAGCATTGCCGCCGTGTGGACCAGTGGCAAGGGTCTGCGCCTGGCCCGACCAGTCGATCGGGCAGCCCTGGCGAGGCTCTCGGTATCGGCGCGGATCACGGCGGTTCGCCGCAAGGGCAAGTACATTCTCATCGACCTCGACCGAGGGAGGGCCGGCGTTCTCATTCATCTGGGAATGACCGGGCGATTGCGCCTGCAGGCTGCCAGCGAGCCGCGCGCCCGGCATACCCACGTGGTGTGGTCGCTGGCCAGTGGCGACGAGCTGCGCTTCGTGGATCCGCGCCGGTTCGGCTGGGTCGCGGCCAGCCAGAACGTCGATGCCCTGCCCGAGGTGGCTCAGTTGGGGCCGGACGCTCTGGCTGAGCTGAAGGTCTTTCGGCTGCGCGACTTGCTGGCGGCGTCGCACGCGCCGCTCAAGTCCTTTCTGCTTGACCAGAAACGCATCGCTGGGCTGGGCAACATCTACGTCTGCGAAGCGCTTTTTCGATCGCGCCTGCATCCTCGCACACCCGCTCGCCGTGCTGCGGGCCGCGCAGCCGCGCTCCTGCGCGCCATCCGAGCCGTGTTGAGGGTGGCGCTGGCCAACCGGGGAACCACGATGCGCGACTTCGTCGACTCAGAGGGACGGAGGGGCGAGAACGCAGCGGCCTTGCTGGTCTACGGCCGCACGGGTGAATCTTGCCGCGTCTGTGGCGCGCCCGTGCGCCGGTCACTGGACAGCGGACGCTCGACCTTCTACTGCCCGCACTGTCAGCGGCGCTAGCCTTGCCCCAGGGGCACCGGAGGCTCAGACCTTGGTTGCCGCGGAAGCGAACCTCCCGTAGTCGACGCAACAATGGGGACACCATCAAAAAGATCCTGACCGCCATGGGCCTGCCGACCGAGGCACCCAAGCCCTATCCCGCTCGACCTCCTCCCTCTGAATCTGGCGGTGAGGGCTGAGACTGGCTGAACTGACGGCACGTCGACCAGGGCGGGATGGAGTAGACTGCCCTGAATTGATATATTCTTGCCCGATCCGTACATCCTTGTCGAGGAGGAGGCCGCGATGAGTACCATTGAGTCAAAGACAGCCCGCAGAAAGATCGTCGAGTTCGTCCCGTACAAGACCATGGCCCTGGATCTGGAGGCCATTCTTGCGAGCCTGACCAGGATCTACGTGAGCCGTAACGATCTTGACATGGTTGAACTCATAACCTCGTGCCAGCCGGAGCTCTTCCCCGTCGGCAGCTTCGATGCCGAGGCCGAGCGCTACGAATACGTATTGAAACTCGCGGTTCCCGTCAAGTTTCACAACCACCTTCGCGACAACATCGACAAGATCCAAGCGCAATTGCTGGCCGACATCGCCACGGTCACGGCTCCCTACTTTCACGAATCCATATCCGCGGTTTTCGTCGCACTGAAGATCGAGCAAGACTTGGGATGGCGCGATGCGGCGATGGACTTGCTCGTGGAAGGCCGCGGCCGGGGTGCGCAGAAGGAAACTGACATTCTGATCATGCATGCTCCTGCTGACGAAAACGGTATTGCGGGCGAAATGAAGGCGGCATTCGGGAAGAAGAATGTGAGAGTCGCAACGCATTCAATCGTATCGGTCAAGGACAAGGACATTCACCGCGCGCTTGTCGAATTCGAAAAGCGCTCTCACTTCGGTGTATTCGTGGTTTCGCAAGCCGCAACAAGACTGCCGTTCCAGCAGGAGACGCTCGACAGAATCGTCGGATACCTGACGAACCCCGCAAAGAACTTCTGCCAGATCTGGAACAAGATCGAACGAACCGATGTTGCGACCTTCAGCCCCGCGCTTGCCAGAAGCCTCGCATTGTCGACAGGAAGGATGACAGTGGACCAAGTGTGCGGGTTTCTCATGAAGTACGCGAATCTCGGGTAGCCAACAGAGGGACAATCACCTGCAACACTTGTCCCTGGCTCAGGGTACATCCGTTGGATTCGCCAAGGGACCATCTGTGGCTCTATTCTTCAATCACGACGAGCGACTCTGTCGCTTACCACGGCGCCGAGGCCGGCTGGCCAAGCCGAGCACCAGCATCGCTAGCCTTGCCCCAACTTGCTCGCTGCGCGCGTCGCTTCCTCGACGCCGCTGGCCAGTGCGTGACGGATACGGCCTTCTTCCATCTTCGAAAGGCCCGCGATGGTACAGCCACCTGGCGTCGTCACTTGGTCCTTCAACACCGCCGGATGCGTGCCGGTCTGCAGCACCATACGTGCCGAGCCTTGCAGCACCTGAGCTGCCATGGTGACAGCGAGATCGCGGCGCAGGCCCATCTTGACCGCGCCATCAGCCAGCGATTCCAGCACCAGAAAAGCAAAGGCCGGACCGCTGCCCGAAAGCGCTGTCACGACGTCCATTTGGGTCTCGTCGATTTCCGTGGCGCGACCCACGCTTGCGAACAAGTCCAGGGCAAAGGCCATGGCCGCGTCGTTGGTGCCCTTGCCGCGCGAAAGAGCGGTCATGCCCTCGCCGATGAGGGCGGGGGTATTCGGCATGGCGCGAATGAGGGCGCTGGCCGGGAGCCAGTGGGCGAGCTGCTGCAGGCGCACCCCGGCTGCGATACTGATGACCACCTTACCGCTCAAAGCTTCCCGCATCGCATCGGTGTTGAGCACGGCGCCCACTTGGTGCGGCTTCACGCAAACCAGGGCCACCGTGCCGGCGCGAGCCGCCTCAAAGTTTTCAGTCGTGGTGCGGATGCCATGGCGCTTGGCCAGGTCAGCCAGTGCGTCGGCACGCAGGTCGGACGCAAGCACTTGAGAGGGGCCCAGCTTGCCCGCGCGAAGAATCCCGCGCAGGATGGCCTCGCCCATGGTGCCGGCGCCAATCAGGGTCAGGATCTTGTTTCCTTCTAGGATGCTCACAGCCGCATTACCACACGAACCAGGGCCAAGGTAAAGTCAGACCGTCCGCATGAGCCCCAACCTGTCCAGCAGCCGCGCCGCCCTCGCCGAAACCCACCGTCTGGTGGTCAAGCTGGGGACCCATGTCGTCATCCGGGACGATGGGGATGTCGCTAGCGAACGCGTGATGAGTCTGGTCGATGCTCTGGCGCGGCAGCGACGGGCCGGCCGCGACGTGGTGCTGGTGTCAAGCGGCGCCGTGGGCATGGGAATGCGCTTGCTCGGCCTCCGGCAGCGACCGCGTTCGCTCGGCCTGCGCCAGGCCTGTGCGGCCGTGGGGCAGGGCCATCTCATGGGCCTTTACACCAAAGCCTTTGCCGGCTTCGGCGTGGTTGCGGCCCAGGTGCTTCTCACCCACGAAGATCTAGCTGATCGGGACCGCGCACTTTGCTTGCGCACCACCCTGATGCGGCTGCTGGAACTGGGAACCATTCCAGTTCTCAACGAAAACGACAGTGTCAGCGTGCGCGAGTTGGTCGAGCACCGGCGTCGTGAGGGTGAGCAGGCCTCTCAGCCGGTCTTCGGCGACAACGACGGCCTGTCGGCGCACGTGGCCGTGGCGCTGGATGCGGACCTGCTGGTCATGCTGAGCAACGTGGACGGGCTCTTCACGGCAAATCCAGCGCTCGATCCCAATGCCCAGCGTGTGGCCGAGCTGGCTTCCGTCGACGAGCAAGCCCTTGTCCGTGCCACGGGTGCGTCCAGCGGCGGAACCGGCGGCATGGGCAGCAAGCTGGAAGCGGCCCGGCTGGCCACTGCCGAGGGCACGGCGGTGGTCATTGCCAACGGAGGCATGCCGGATGTGCTCGCCAAGATTCTGGCCGGCGACGACGTGGGCACGCTGATTCCGCCGGTGGAGTGGCGTCCTGCGCGCCGGCGCCACATCGCGGTTTCGGGTCGAAAGCAGGGTGCGCTGGTGATCAACGACGGCGCGCTGCGGGCGCTGCTGGAGCGCAAGGCGTCGCTTCTGCCGATCGGGGTAGTCGCGGTGGAGGGCGGTTTCGACAAGGGCGAACTGGTGGAGATCCGCGACGGCAGCGGCCGGGTACATGGCCGCGGCTTGGTCAACTACGACGCCGACGCTTGCCGCAAGCTGGCGGGCCGGCACAGCGACGAGATCGACACCATCCTCGGGTACCGCGGCTACGACGCACTCATCACCCGCGACAATCTGGTGATGGGCGCGGTCTGAGGGCGTTGGCAGCCAGGCAGGGCCGGCGACCGGGAAGGAGGTCAGAATGCGCACGCTGTCTCTGGCAGCCAGGCCAAATCCAAGTAGTATTGAGTCCCTGTCATGGACTTGCGAGAAAGCCTAATTGCGGCGCGTGCAGCGGCCCGACGGCTGGCGGCGTTGAACGGACCCGAACGCAGCCGCCTGCTGGCCGATCTTGCCGAGGCTTTTGCACGACCTGAGGCGCGCAAAGCCGTGCTCGATGCGAACGCCCTGGACATGGCCAGGGCGCGCGAAGAGGAAGCCGCCGGTCGCCTCGGCTCGTCTCTGGTCAAGCGCTTGCTCCTGGATGACAAGAAGCTCGACACCACCATCGACGGCATCAGGCAGCTCGCGGACATGCCAGAGTTGGTCGGCCGCACCTTGACCCACCGGGCGCTCGACCACGGGCTCATTCTCAAACGCGTGAGCTGTCCCCTCGGGGTGCTCGGCGTGGTGTTTGAGGCGCGCCCCGATGCGCTTGTGCAGATCACCAGCCTGGCCTGGAAGAGCGGCAACGCGGTGGCGCTCAAAGGGGGCCACGAGGCCAGTGCCAGCAACCGCGCCCTCTGTGCCGTGGCCCATGAGGTTCTTTCCGCTCATGGCATCGACACCCGCGCGATGGTTCTGCTGGAAGATCGGGCGGAAGTGGATGCGCTCTTGGGCATGGACGATCTGGTCGAACTCATGATTGCGCGGGGTTCATCGTCTTTCATTCGGCATGTGCGCAGCCACACCCGCATCCCGGTGATGGCCCACGCCGACGGCATCTGTCACATGTACCTGCACGCGGCCGCGGATGCGGCTATGGCCGCGCGTCTGGTGGTGGATGCCAAGTGCAGTTACCCGGCCGCGTGCAATGCCGTCGAAACGCTCCTATGGGATCCAGAGGCTACCGCGGCGCTGGACAGTTGCGTCTCCGCGCTTCTCGCTCAGGGCGTGGAGTTGCGCGGCTGCAAAGAAACGCGCAAGCGCCACCCCCAAATGAACGCCGCCACCGGGGCAGACTGGGACGCGGAATACGGCGCACTCATCCTCTCGATTCGGCAAGTAGCGGGCCTGGAGCAAGCGCTGGCCCATATTGCCCGCCATGGCTCGCGTCACACCGACGTCATTGTGACCCAGGACCCGGTGGCCGCCACCCGCTTCCTGGCCGAGGTCGACGCAGCCTGCGTGTTTCACAATGCCAGCAACCGCTTCTCCGACGGCTACCGCTTCGGGCTCGGCGCCGAGGTCGGCATCTCCACCGAGAAACTGCACGCGCGCGGCCCGGTCGGTGTGGAGGGCCTGCTCACCTATCGCTGGTTGCTCTACGGCCACGGCCAAGCGACGACCGACTACGGCCCCGGCGGGCGCCACTATACCCACAAAGACCTGCCGGTTGACGGCTAGCTTGGATAGCCGGAAGCTAACTAACTCGTCGATACCGTGATCCGGCCGAGGGATTGCAGTTTCACGTCGGGCTCAATCTCCGGATACGAGAGCACGGCGATCTTGGGATGCTCGATCTCGAGCAGATGGCGCACGTGGCAGCGGATGTCGGCGGCGGTCACGATCACCGGCGCCGCGGTGTCAGCGACCGCGCGGCCCGCGGCCTTGACGATGTCGGAAGCAAGCTCGGGCTCAAGTGCGAGGGTGCTGCCGCTCGCGGTGCGCTGAATTGCCTCGCGCACGGTGTCCTCGATCATCGGGTCCAGGAAGTACACCCCGAGGACGTGGGAGCCGCCCGCGTGGGCGAAGGTGATCTGTCGTCGCAAGGCCGCGCGCACATGTTCGGCAAGAGTGACGGGGTCGGAATCGACCGGCGTGCGTTCGGCCAGTGCGCCCAGGATCTCACGCAAGCTGCGCAGCGAGATACCCTCTGCAGCCAGACGGCGCAGGATCTCGGTCAGCAGGGTAGGCGAGACGACCTTGGGCACCACCTCGCGCACCAGCGCGGGGTGCGTGCGCTCAAGCTGGTCGAGCAGCGACTGAGTCTCCTGGATGCCGACGAATTCGTGGCCATAGCGACGCAGAACCTGCAGCAGGTGGAGGACAATCACCTCTTCGGGCGCCAGGGTGGGCACGCCCCGCAGGCGAGCCGCACCCAACTCACCCGCCGGAATCCACGCAGCCGGGCGGCCCTCGGGATGCACCGCTGGCTGGGCAGCGATGCCCATCGCGCGCAGGCGATCGACTGTGTCGAGCGCGAGGCCGCCACCCGGCACGACTTCGCCCCGGGCCATTGGCACCTCCTGCAGGCGCAGCACATAGGCCCCGGCGGCCAGGCCCGCGACGTTGGGTCGCAGGGAAATGGCGGGCAGGGGAATGCCGGTCTCGGAGAAGAAACGCTCGCGGGCGGCCGGCAATAGCTCGCGCTCCATTCGATCCGAACCCCCTGGCGACAAACACGATTGCGAGAGCACGCTCGAAAGATCGATCGCGACGGGCAGCAACAGGGGCAACGAGCTATCGCCGCGCAATTCCCCAGCCGCCGTTGAAATACTGGTCACACCGGCCCTTCGGGCGGCCAAACGATCCGATAGAATGATTCGGTAGGCGACCAAGCCGAGCAGGGCAGCCAGCACAGCAAAAGGCGCCGTGGGCAATCCGGGCACAATGGCCAAAAGCCCGAGCAGCGCGGCCGCGATGGCCAGCGCCTTGGGCTGGGCGAGAATCTGCCGGCCGATGTCCTGGCCGAGATGACCGCCATCCTCTTCCGAAGAAACGCGGGTAACGATAATTCCGGCTGCCGTCGAAATGACCAGGGCGGGGATTTGCGACACCAGCCCCGCGCCGATGGTGAGAAGGGTGTAGGTCTTGGCCGCCGTGCCAGGGTCCATTCCCTTTTGGACGATTCCAATAACCAGGCCACCCACAATGTTGGTGAGAAGCACGATTATTCCCGCAATCGCGTCACCCTTGACGAATTTCATGGCGCCGTCCATGGACCCAAAGAACTGGGACTCGCGCGCCAGCAGAATGCGTCGCCGACGGGCCTCCGCGGGATCGATGTGGCCGCCGCGCAATTCGGCGTCAATGGACATCTGTTTGCCGGGCATGGCGTCCAGGGTGAAACGGGCCCCCACTTCCGCAACCCGTTCGGAACCCTTCGAAATCACGATGAACTGGATCATGGTGATAATCAGGAAGACCACCGCTCCCACTACCAAGTTGCCGGCCACCACGAAATTCCCGAAGGCGTGAATAACCTGCCCAGCATTGGCTTTCAGTAGAATCAGTCGAGTGGCCGACACCTCGATGGCCAGACGAAACAGGGTGGTAATCAGCAGCAGCGAGGGAAAGGTGGCGATGCGCAGCGCCTCGCTCACGTAGATCGCGATGAGCAACAGGCTGACCGCAGCAGCGATGTTCAGTGTGACAAACAGATCCAGCACAAAGGGGGGCAGTGGAACGATCATCATCCCCACAATCACTGCCACTAGGATGGCCAGGAGAATATCCGAGTAGCGTGCGAACAGCGCGCGCACGTCGCCGGTCTTTAGCAACGACAGGAATTCCGCCTGCACGACAGGCTCTGACCTCGGCATGGGATGAGATGATGGCCAACATGTCATTTGGCGTCAAGGGTCTTGCAAGGGGGCGCGGAAATAGCGACTTTGGGGAACAAGAACTTTCAAATTGCGAAAACGCGCTTTACTTTTCCCGCTGAACGGGCATTATCCCGCGCAATCTGTTTAGGAAGACACAAAACAATGGACAACAACATTCAGTTCTTGGTCGACAGTTTCGTGAAGCAAATCGTAGCCACGGTTGAGGCGGCAGCCGCCCGTCGCGTGCAGGCGGCTGTGTCAGCCGCGCTCGGCGCAGGCTCCGCCCTGACGGCTCCCCGCCGCCGCGGCCGTCCAGCAAAGGCGAGCTACCTGGTCCCGGCGGCCGCTGCTTCCGCGCCTGTCAAGCGTCGCCCCAAGCAGCTCTGCCCGGTGCCGGGTTGCACGGGTCTGGCCGCGCCGGTCTTTGGCATGGTTTGCTCCAAGCACAAGGACGTGTCCAAAGTGCTGATCAAGAAGTACCGCGCCCAGCGCCGCGCCGCCAAGGCCAAGTAGGCCCAGCGGAGGGCAGGCCCGCGCAGGCCAGCGGGACACTGACAATCTCTTGTGGCCTCACGGTGTGCTTGCTCTGCTAGGCTTGAGCCTATGCTGCGCATTCTGAGCCCGCACGATCCCGACTACGAGGCGAGGCTATCGGGCCTGGTTGGCCGAGGGACGACCCTGCCGAAGGAGGTCGAGACCCGGGTTGCGGAGATCGTGAGCAAGGTTCGGCAGCAGGGCGACAGAGCCTTGCGCGAATTCACCGAGCGGTTCGAACGTCGCCAACTGGCAGCCATCGAACTACGGCGCCCGGATTGGGTGGAACAGGCCGGCCGGGCCAGTGTGCAGGTCAGACGGGCGCTGGCCAATGCGGCCACGCGCATTCGCTCCTATCACCAGCTTGAGCAGCCGTGTGCGTATGAACTGACTGAGCCCGGAGTTCGCCTGCGCTGCCGCGTGACGCCGCTTGAGCGTGTGGGGCTCTACATTCCCGGCGGCACCGCCTGCCTGGCCTCGACCGTGTTGATGACCGCGATCCCGGCCAAGGTGGCCGGTGTGCGCACCATCATCATGACCACGCCGGGTCCGTCGCCCGAGACCTTGGCGGCGGCGCTGGAGGCCGATGTGGACCGGGTTTTTCTCGTGGGTGGAGCGCAGGCGATCGCCGCCCTGGCCTACGGCACCGAGACGGTTCCGCGCGTCGACAAGATTGCCGGGCCCGGGAATGCCTATGTGACCGCAGCCAAGCGCCTAGTCTACGGCGACGTCGGCATCGACATGATCGCGGGCCCCACCGAGGTAGTGATCGCGGCTGATGCCAGCGCGAAGCCATCCTGGGTGGCCGCAGATCTGCTCGCGCAGGCCGAGCACGACACTCTGGCGGTTCCTATTCTGGTGGCGGTGGGGCGCGCGGTGGCCGAGGCCGTGGCGACGGAAGTGGACCGCCAGTTGGCCACGCTCCCTCGGCGAGAGATCGCGAGCAAGGCGGTGGCCAATCAGGGTGTAGCCTTCGTGGTCGAGGATGCGGCTGCGGCCATCGCTCTGGTCAATCGGCTGGCACCTGAACACGCGGGTCTCGCCCTGGCCAACGCAGCGGCACTAGCCGACCAGGTAACCGCCGCAGGTGCGGTCTTCGTGGGCGAGCATGCCTGCGAGGCGGTAGGCGACTACTTCGCGGGGCCAAGCCACGTCCTGCCCACGGGCGGCAGCGCGCGCTACGCGTCGCCTCTCGGAGTGGCCGACTTCACCAAACGCACGTCCTTCATTGAATATGACGCTGACGCTCTTGCGCGACAGGGAGACGACATCGTGGCGTTGGCCGAGGTCGAAGGGCTGGTTGGCCACGCGCGGTCGGTCAGCATCCGCACGGGCCGGGGGAGTTGACCTCCACAAGTCAAAGCGACACGCCCTTGACAGCCCGGGAAACTCCTCTAGATTACGCGCCTCGCTCGGGAGCTTGAAACATGTACGCCGTGATCCAGACCGGAGGAAAACAGTACCGGGTAGCTGAGGGGGAAACCCTGCGCGTGGAGAAGCTGTCTGCCTCCCCGGGGGAGAAGTTGTCTTTCGTGCCCCTCTTGTTCGCTGACGATGGCGGCAACGTGCAGGTCGGCAAGCCCGAGGTCACTGGCATCAAGGTCGAGGCCGAGGTGGTGGAGCAGGGCCGGGGCAAGAAGATCGTTGTCTTCAAGTACAAGCGGCGCAAGTCGTATCGGCGCAAGGCCGGCCACCGCCAGCCCTTCACGGCGCTCAAGATCACGGCCATCAAGGCAGGAGCGTAGGCAGTCATGGCACACAAGAAAGGGCAGGGCAGCTCCCGCAATGGCCGCGATTCGCAATCGCAGCGTCGCGGGGTCAAGCGATACGCCGGCGAAGTCGTGCTGGCGGGCAACATCCTAGTCCGGCAGGTGGGGACCGTGTTCCACCCCGGCCGCAACGTTGGCATGGGCAATGACTTCACCTTGTTCGCCCTAAAGACTGGCACGGTGAAGTACCGCCAGTCAGGCAACCGCAAGCTAGTCAGCATCGAGGCAGCGTAGCCGCAAGTCCAGGTCCGGCAAGCCGTTCGGTGCTCCAGAGCCGGGAGGGTTCCCGTGACCGCATTTGTCGACCAGGCACGGATCAGCGTGCGCGGGGGTGATGGCGGCGACGGCGCGGTTGCGTTTCGGCGCGAGAAGTTTGTTCCCAAGGGCGGTCCCGCGGGCGGGGACGGCGGCGATGGCGGCAGCGTGATCCTGCTGGCTGACGAAGGCCTGTCGACCCTGCTCGACTTCCGTTACCGCCACGACTATCGAGCGCCGGCCGGCGAACGCGGCGGCAGCAAGGACAAGTACGGCCGCGGGGGGCCGGACACTCTGCTGCGGGTCCCCACTGGAACCGAGGTCTACGACGACGTCAGCGGCGAGTTGCTGGCGGACTTGCGCACAGAGGGCCAGCGCTTCGTGGTGGCCTCGGGTGGCAAAGGCGGGCGCGGCAACATCCATTTTGCAACATCGACGGATCGCGCGCCCAGGCGGGCCGAGCCGGGGCAACCAGGCGAGGAGCGCGTGATTCGGCTGGAGCTGAAGCTGCTCGCTGACGTGGGCTTGGTGGGCTTTCCCAACGTGGGGAAGTCCTCCCTCATCGCGCGTATATCGGCCGCGCGTCCCAAGATTGCGGATTACCCATTTACCACGCTGATTCCGCACCTGGGCATGGTCCGGCTCTCAGACGATCGATCGTTCGTGGTCGCGGACGTGCCCGGATTGATCGAGGGTGCACATGAGGGAGCCGGCCTCGGACATCGGTTTTTGCGGCACCTGGAGCGTACGCGCGTCCTGGTTCACCTGCTTGAGCTGAGCCCAATCCCCGGCCGCACCCCGCTGCGCGATTACCAGATTCTGCGACGCGAGCTGGCCTTGCACGACCCAGCGCTGGCCGGTCGCACTGAAGTGGTGGTCCTCAACAAGCTGGACCTGCCTGCGACGCGCAAGAAGTTCCCTGCCTTGAAGCTCCTGTTCGCCCGTCGGGGCCTGCACCTGCTGGGGGTCAGTGCCGCCACGGGAGAGGGGATGGCCGGCCTGCTGGCGGCCGCGTGGAGCGCGCTCGAACAGGCAAGAGCCGCCGAGCTCGCCATCAGGGGTGAGCCAGCAGGCTAGTACTGATTCTCGCAAATTCGTAGCTGGATGCAGTTTCCGGTAGCCGGATCCGGGACCGGCCGCCGGATCCGGTTCCGGCCACCGGCACCGCCGCCGTCAACCCGGCCGCTCGACCAGCTACGAACTTTCGAGAGGCGGTACTAGCCATCGCGTCGCGGCATCGCGGGCGACCCCACTATCTGATAAGATCCGCCCGCAATTGGACAGCCCACACTCCACAACTCTGCGAATGGCATGTACCTTTTGACGAGGCTTGAAGCCGCCTGCTATAGAAGGATACTCCCCGCCACGAACGCGGGGAGCGAGGGTGTTGTACTGCGAGATTCGAGAGGCTCATAAGGAGCTATGAAATGACAAGTCCACGAACTTGGGGGGTTCTTGTGTTTCTGTTCGCCGCTGCTGCCGGCTGGGCACGTCCCGCCCGGGCCGACACCACCAGCGCAGCGGCGCCACGTGAGGCTCCAGCCACGGCGCCATCGCCAACCGGGGCGCCGCCGGAAAACCCTGCGCCTGCCACGGCCGCTGCTGCCGATGGCGGGGCCTACACGGTCAGGCTGCGTGCCCTTGAGCGGAACGTCAACGATCTCAAGGAGCAAGTCTTCCGCACCCGCGCGCGCCTCAACCTGCTCAAGGAGACGGTTCTGGGCGGCGTCATCGGGGCCTCCCGCTGTGTAATCAAGCACAAGAATGAGATGGGCGCATCGTTCCGCCTAATCAAGGCGGTCTATGCTTTGGACGGCGTCCAGATTTTCAACAAGGCTGATGATACCGGGCGCCTTTCCGAAATGGCTGAGTTCGACATCTATAACGGGGCCATCCAGCCCGGAAGCCACACCTTGTCGGTGCAGTTCGTTTACCAGGGCTATGGCTTCGGCGTGTTCAGCTACCTCAAGGGCTACAAGTTCAAGGCCAGCTCCAGCCACACCTTCGTGGCCGCCGACAACAAGGCCACCGTGGTCCTCGTGGTGGGCTACGAGAAGGGCGGCATGGCCACCAACATGGAGGACAAGCCTGCGGTGGATTTCCGGGTCAACTTGATCGCCCCGGAAGTCGGCGGTCTCTCGGCTGCCCAGAAGTAGAGCCAACGTTCCTGGAGAACCCTCGGATGCGGCATTTTCGATGGCACGTCAGCGTCTCGCGCCGGCCGTATCCAGCCCTTTGGGCTGCCCTCCTGCCTCTCGCGCTCGTGGCGTCGCGCGCCCACGCTGGCGAGGTAGAGGAGGCGAATGGTCGGCTGGTGGACCTGGAAGAGCGGGTGCGGGTTCTGTCGTCGGGATTCCAGGACACACCCGCGGTGGACTTGACCCTGGCCGACCGGCGGGTGCTGGACGCGGAGTTGCTGTTCAATCTGAAGAACTACCGCGAGGCCGCCACGCTGCTGCTTGACGTGGTCGACAAGTATCCCAATTCGCACGCCTACGACGACGCCATCTTTCTGCTGGGTGAGTCTCTCTTTCAGGACAAGGATCTGAACTCGGCCCGAAGCTATTTTCGGCAGGCCATCCAGAAGCGCACCGGGTCCGGCCAGGAACAGAACGCGCTCGGGCGGCTGATCGAGATCGCCCTGCGCACCGGCGACCTGGACGAGGTCGACGACTATCTGGCGCGCCTGCAGAACGTTTCGCTCGCTTCGTTACAGCCTTCGGTGCCCTACGTGCGTGGCAAGTCCGCCTACTTCCGCGATCGCCTCGACGAGGCCCTGGCCACTTTCGAGTCCCTGCCGATAAGCAATCCCTACTATCTGCGGGCGCGCTATTTCGTGGCGACCATCCGGGTGAAGAAAGGCGATCTGGCGGCGGGGCTCGTCGCATTCGATACCGTCGTGCGCAGCCAGCCCAACTCCGACGCGGACAAGGAGACTCAGGATCTGGCCCGCTTGGCCCTGGGACGCCTGTTCTACGAACGGGGTGAGTTCGAGAAGGCACGTGAGGCATACACCAGCATTGCCCGTCAGTCCAAGTACTTCGAAGACGCCATGAACGAGCTGGCGTGGACCGCCATCAAGGCCAAGGACTACAAGGCTGCCTACCGGGCGCTCGACCTGATGCTCCTGCAGAACCCGGACAGCCCCCAGGCGCCGGAGTTGCGCCTGCTCATGGGCAACCTGCACGTTCGCATGGCGGACTTCGCGCTGGCCAACGACGTCTTCTTGCAGGCACGCGACCAGTTCGAGCCCATCCAACTGCAGCTCAAGGAGACGCAGAAGAAAGCGCAAGCTAACCCCAAGTACTTCGATACCCTGATGGGAAAGGGTCTGGAGAAGTTCGACATCGCAGTTTTCGTGCCGGTCAAGGCGGTCAAGTGGGTCGAGGCCGAGCCCGACGTCGCCCGCGTGCTGGCACTCACCGAGGACGTGGGTGATCTGCAGCGCGGAATCAATGAGTCGCGCGAAGCCCTGAACCGTCTGGAACTGGCGGTGGGGGGGCAACTCCAGGTCGGCATCTTTCCCGATCTGGCCCAGGCCCGCACCAGCTCGAGCGAGGTGTTGAATCAACTAGTGAGCATGCGCGAGCGGTTCGTAGGCCAGATGCAGTCCCTGATTTGGGACAAGCTGACGGCCGAAGAAAAGGCGCGCCTCGATCAGGTGGGCAAGGAACGCGCGGCGCTCGAGGCGGAGCTCAAGGATCTGCCGCAGTCGGCAGACAAACTCAAGAACAGGGAGAAGCAAGCCCGCACCGATCTGCAACGGCTCGACGCGCGCGCCTCCGAGTTCAACGTGGAGATTCAGGGGATGGAGGCCGAGCTGGTGGCCATCGAGCAATACTTCATCCGGTCCCGGTCCGACCAAAAGATCAAGCCCGAGGATCTGATCCAGCCGGTGGCCAGCCTGCGACAAGTGATCGCCGAGCTGCGCGAGGCGAACGAACGTGTGCGCAACGAGATTGCCGAGGCGACGCGTGAGGCCACAGTCGCGGCGGCCACGGGCGACAGCGATCGCAACGCCATCGCGCTGCTCATCGGGGTGATGAAGCGCGAGCGCGATGTCTTCCAGGGGGCGCGTATTCGGCTCTCCCCGAGCGATCAAGCGTCCTTTGACGCCATTGCCAACATCCTGGCCCGGGCCGACGGCGTGCAGGCGAAACTGGCTGAGGTCGACGGCCGGGTGGACGCAGCGGCGCAGAAGCGCCTGGCTGAACTGAAGCGCAAACTCACTGATGACAGGAGCGAGCTGGAGGCTGCCAAGGCCAAGCTAGCGGGCATCCTCAGCGAGTCGCAGAGCTTGGGTGGCGGTTTGGCCTACGCCATGCTGAGCAAGGTGGCGGATCGTTTCTACGACCTGGTGGTCCAGTCCGACGTTGGTCTGGTCGACGTGGCCTGGGGGCTCAAGGACGAGAGGACCAGCGCGGTTTCCAAGCTGATCAACCAGCAGAAGCTGGAACTCAAGGCTGTCGAGGACGACTTCCACTCCTTGCTGGAGGAAGAGAAGTGAGGGGCGACTTTGTAATGGGGACCCTGGGAGGGGTCGCTCTGCCCTTCGGCCCCCCACGCCCACCCCCACCCCGCTCGCTTCCCCCTTCGGGGACTTCGGGACCTGCACCTTCTCCACCACACCCGCTCGCTACGCTCGCGCCCTCGCGCTCGGCCTCGCCAATCCCCCCCGCGATGGTACGCCGCCGGCAAAGCCGGCGGGCTCCCCACGCGTCGCGCCTTGTGGGCGCTGCGATCTTGCTCGCACTGGTCCTGCTTTCCGGCGGCACCTGGGCCGCGGGCAAATCTCACGCTCCCGCGCGACCGGCGGGGTTGCCCGACCCGAAGGTCCTCGACGAGCTGGCGCAGGACATGACCCGCTTCGCCGACGAGGTCAAGGGCTATCGGACTGCGGCCAACGGCATTATCAAACGCACCTACGCCGACAAGATGAACGCCATCCGGGCCAAGTACGAGCCGCAGATTGCCGGCAATGAAAAGGAAGAGAAGCAGCGGCGCATCGACGCCATCGCTGTGCTCGAGGGTTTCCTGCGCAGGTACCCCGCGGATCGCAAGTGGACGCCCGATGTGATGTTCCGCCTGGCCGAACTCTACTATGAGAAAGCCGCGGACGACTTCTTGGTGGCCCAGGAGGCCTACCAGAAGGCGCTCGATTCAGACAATCCGCCCACCACGCCATCGCCCAAGCCGGACTATGTCGCCACAGTGAACATGTACCGCCGCCTGCTGGTGGAGTTCCCCAACTACCGGCTGCTCGACGCCACCTACTACCTGCTCGGCTTCTGCCTGGGTGAGATGGGGCAAGAGCCGGAAGGCAAGCAGGCTCTACTCGCCCTGGTGTGTAGCAACCGCTACCGGCCGCTCGATCCGCCGGCCCCCGCGGCCAAGTCCACCGGCATGAACAAGGGCCCGCTGGCTGATACCTACCAGGATTGCACCCCCATCAAGAAGGATTCCAAGTTCCTCGCGGAAACCTGGACCCGCGTGGGTGAAATGCACTTCGATGCAGGCGAGCTGGCGCTGGCGATATCGGCCTACAGCCGGGTGTTGGCTTTCAAGGACTCGGCCTACTACGACAAGGCCATCTACAAGTTGGCCTGGTCGTACTACCGCGACAACCGCTTTCCCGAGGCCATCCGCGAGTTCGACAATCTGGTCAAGTGGGCCGACGGCAAGAAGGCCAGCGGCGACAAATTCGGTTCGGACCTGCGTCCCGAGGCTGTCCAGTACCTGGGCATCAGCTTCTCGGAGCCAGACTGGGACGGCGACACCCTGCCCGACAAGGAGACCGGGCTGGAGCGGGTGCAAGCCTTCTACCGGGGGCGCGAGAATGAGCCGCACGTCAAAGAGGTGTTCCAGCGCTTGGGCGACATGTACTTCGACATGACCAAGTACGACGACGCCATCGCCGTGTACAAAGTCATCCTGCAGAAATGGCCCTATTTCGCCGAGGCCCCCACCCTGCAAGAGAAGATCGTCAAGGCCTACGAGCGTAGCCGCAACCTCGTCGCTGCGGCCAAGGAGCGCGAGGTCTTGGGACGGAGCTACAGCAAGGGCAGCGATTGGTACAAGGCCAACCGGGACAAGCCGGAGGCGCTGGCGGTGGCGGCGCAACTTGCCGAGGACGCGCTGCTTTCGGCCGCGACCACCGTGCACGCCGCGGCCCAGGCGTGCAAGGCCAAGTGGCAGCAGGACAAGAGCGATTCGAGCAAGCTGGAGGAATGCCTGCAGACCTACCGCACGGCTTCCGAGCTGTACGAGAAGTATCTGCTGGCTTACCCGACGTCGAAGCGCGCCTACGAGTTCAGTTACTTCTATGCCGATGCCCTCTACTACGGCGGCAAGGTGGCCGAATCGATTCCAGCCTACATCGTCGTGCGCGATTCGAACCTGGACAACAAGTACCAGCAAGACGCCGCCCTGCAGATCATCAAGGGCTACGAAGAAATCATCGACAGGATGAAGGCGGCCCGCACCATCGAGGATCCGCCCATCCCCGACGAGAAAAACACCAAGCCGCCAGTCGTGGCGCTGGCCATGCACGAGATCTACAAGAAGTACATGGCGGCGCTCGACTGGTACGTGGCCAATCTGCCCGACGACCGCACGCCCGATTTGCGCTATGCCTCGGCGGTGCTCATGCTCAAGCATCGCCAGTGGCCCGAAGCGCGCGCACGCCTGGGTGAGATCGCCGATGCCTACTGCGCCAGCAAGCCCGAGGTCGGGTTCAAGGCCTACGACGCCATCCTGACTACCTACTTCATCGACTTCGACATCGACAACGAAGAGGCCAAGGACTGCGCGCTGGGTCGCCTGCTGGATGTAACCGACAAATTCTCGCAATCGGCCTGCAGCAAGTCGCCCCAGGCCAAGCCGTATCTGGCGCGAGTCGCCGAGATCAAGGCCTCGGTCAAGTCGACCGTGATCAAGAAGCGCCTCGACATCGCGATCAAGAACGAGGAGAGGGGCACCGAGGAGAAGCTGGTTCAGTGCCGCGAGTTCGCGGGCGGCATCGCCATCGTGACCGGCGCTGCGGCGCCCTTGGCCGCGGGCGGGAGCAGGGTGGCGGCAGGCCCGGGCGCGCAGCCCGAGGGGCGTAGCAAGATCAGCACCGAACTCGACGAAGGTCTGGCGCTCGACCTGATGGATCTGATCGCCGCCAATCCCAAGGACCGGGACGCGCCCAGCAACCTGAACAACGCCTGCGTCATCTACGAAAAGATTTTCAAGTACGGCGAAGCCACTAAGTGCTACGAGCGACTGGCGAGCGACTACCCGGACAATCCGCTGGCCAAGGAAGCGGTGTGGAACGCGGCTCGCAACCAGTACCGCTTTTTCGAGTTCGAAAAGGCAGTCAACGGCTATCTCAGGATCGCGACCGATCCCAGGTTCGCCAACTTCGAGCACCGCAGGGAGGCGGTGGGCATTGCGGCCCAACTACTCGACAATGACCAGCAGTACCCGCGCGCTGCCGAACTCTACCGCAAATATGCAGACAACATCGCCGACAAGCCAGGTGACTCGGCCCAGGCCTTCTCCTTCGGCTGCAACGCCCTGGAGAAGAACAAGGAAACCGCCAGAGAGACAAGCTGCCTGCACGACCTGATTCGGCGCTACGGCAAGCAGCCGGCCGCGGGCGAATACGTGGTGTCCGCCTATCTGAAACTGGCCACCATTGCCGAGCAGGGCCACGACAAGCGGGCCACGATGGCTGCCTACAAGCAGGTGCGCGACGAGTTCATCGCGCGCCGGCTTCCGCCCGCCTCGGCCGCCGCCGCCGCCGCCGCCAAGGCTGACTTCCTCATCCTTGAGGAGAAATTCAAGGAATTCCAGGCAAAGCCCCTGCGCTTTACCAGTGAACCCAGCCAGGTGCGCAGGGTGTTTGACGCGTTCACCGCCGAGGCCAAGAACCTGCAGGACGAGTACGCCAGGATCTGGGACTACAAGGATGCCAACTGGACCCTGGCCTCGTTCCTGCGTCGCGGTGACATCTTCTACGAGTTTGCCCAGAAGTTGATCAAGGCGGCCGACAATCCGCCCGATGAAGTGAAGAAACTCTCCAAAAAGGCGTGCAAGGTGGATCCCAATCTTTGCGGCGTGGCCGAGACCGAGTACAAGGACGCCATCTTCCAGTACGTGACCCCGGTGGAGGACGAGGCCAAACAGCAGTGGAAATCCACGCTCGAACGCGCGGTCAGCTTGGGCGTGACCAACGACTACGTGAAGAAGGCGCGGGAGAACCTGTCGAAGTACCTGCCCGACGAGTTCCCCTTCGTCAAAGATGAACACATTGGGCTCGAGTACCCATGACCCTGCGTGCGCCTCTGCTCATCTTCCTCTTCACGGCGTCTGCCGTCTCGACCGCCACGGCCGACGCGCTGGCTGCCCCGGCCGCGGGCGAGGCTCCGGCCGCGGTTGGCGGCCGCAAGCGGCGCGAACCACCTCCCGCCGTCATCCCGACCGCCGAGGTAGAGGCGGCCGCACGGCTGTATCGGTCGCAGAATTTCTCAGGCGCGGTGGACAAGGCCAAGACTGCACTCAACCGCAACGAGCGCTACACGCCCGCCATGCTCATCATGGCCAAGGCCTACTTCAAACTGGGCAAGAACGAGTGGGTCAAGACCCTAGGCGACATGATGAAGAATGCCGGAGCCTCGGAAGCCGAGCTGGCCGAGATCTACCAGATGCTCGCGTTCATGGAGATCGACAAGGAAAACACGCCCGGTGCCATCGAGATGCTGAAGAAAGCCACTGGCGCGCGGCCTGACAACGCTCTGCTGTGGAGCAACCTGGGCGCCCAATACCTGGTGGCCAAGAACTATCGGGAAGCCGTTCCAGTGTTGGAAAGGGCGACCCAACTTCAACCCAGCTTCGCCAAGGCGCATCTCAACCTGGGAAGCGCCTATCGCGGGGTGAAGGAGTACGAAAAGGCGATGGCCGAATACCAGCAAGCCCTGCAGCTTTTCCCCCGCTACGCGGACGCCGTCTTCAACTTGGGCATCCTTTATCTCGACGCCGACAAGATGCCCAATCAGGACCTCATCGCCAAGTTCAACGCTGCCATCGCCTACTTGCAGCAGTACAAGCAGATGGTGGCTAGCGTGGGCCAGGCGGTTGCCCCGGAAGCTGACTCTTACATCCAAGAGGCGCAGGACGGGATCAAGAAGGAACAGAAACGCATCGAGCGGCAGAAGAAACAGGAAGAGCGGGACAGGCAACGCGCGGCCAAGAAGGCGGCAGACGATGCCAACAAGGCGGCTGGTCCTGCGCCCGGGGCAGCCGTGCCGGCCAGCGCCGCTTTTCCCGCCGCTTCCCCGAAGCCTGCCGTCCCAGCGTCACCCGTTGCGCCGACGCCCCGCTATGCCCCAGTGGCTCCCGCCGCCGTGCCGCCTGCGGCCCCAGCCAGCCCAGCCCCGAGGAAGTGGCCATGAAGCGAAGACTGCTCTCGCGGTGTCTCGTGATCATGCTTTCCGCAGTCTTGGGCCCGCTGATGGCCGTGACCCCCGCGGCTCTTGCCCTGGGCAAGAAGAAGGCAGCGGCCAAGAGCGCGCCCGCCAAGACCGACACTGCGCCACCGGCGGAGGGTGGCGAAGCAACCAAGGTGAGGGTAGAGCGGGGGACTGGTGGCAGGAAGATCTACAGGATCGAGGGCGAGATCGTCATCGAGGGCAAGATCCAGAAACCGGAGGCCTTTTACGTACTGCAGAAATCGGGCATAAACTACGATTGGAATGAGCTGAGACAGGAGTTTGTGCCCAAGATCCTGGACAGCGTGACGAAAGCACCGTTCTGATCGAACTAACTACCGAGGGAACCAGCCAATGGCGATCCAGACAGCGGCGAGAACACCCCAGGCGGGCCAGTCACCTGGCACCGCAGCAAAGGTACGGATACTGCGCATCGGCATCATCCAAGGCGGGCGGATCATTGAGGAACGCCTGATCCGAAGGCGCGAAGACATCTCGATCGGATGGTCGAGCAAGGCGACCTTTGCGGTTCCCTCCGAGGCGCTGCCCAAGCAGTGGCTGCTTTTCGGGATCACCCCCAAGGGCTATGTCGCGCGTTTCGCCGACGCCATGGATGCCCGCATCGCGGTGGGCAACGAAGTCATCTCGCTGGCGCAGCTCAAACAGGCGGGCAGGATTCGCCAACAGGGCAGCGCCTGGCTCCTGCTGCTCGATGAGCGGTCGCGCGGCAAGATCGCCGTCGGCGATCTGACCATTCTCTTCCAGTTCGTGACGCCGCCTCCGCAGCAGCCTCGACCGCGACTCCCGGCTTCCGTGCGTGGGTCATGGACGACGGGGCTGGACTGGGCCTTTACCGTCATCGGGGGTGTGTCCTTCCTGGCCCACCTGCTATTTGTCATGTATCTGCGCAACGTGGACTGGCCGCGCAAGCCGGACATCGAGGAGATCCCGGATCGCTTCGTCCAGATGGCGGTGAAGGCCAAGCCGCCCGAGGCGCCCAAGCAACAGACCACCCAGGACAAGACCGACGACAAGACACCTGACAAGCAGCTAGCTGCCAACAGCGGGGCGAAGAAGGCGGCCAAGCGGGAGCTTTCGCCAGATGAGAAGGCGCGTCTCGACGCCGAACGGCGCGCGCGGCTGGCCGAGCAGGTGCGCAACACCGGCATCTTGAAGCTGCTCGGGGCCAAGGCCGACGGATCGGGGTCGATTGCGGACGTCCTCGGAAAGGGCGACGTGGACCGCGACCAGGAAAAGGCGTTCCAGGGGGTGGGCGGCCTGACCGTGGCGACCAGCGAGGCGTCGCTGCGCGGGGTGAAATCCGGCACAGGTGGCTCTGGCAAAGTGGCTGATATCGGCAGCTTGCGCGGGGCGGGAACCATCGCGGGCGGCAACACCGGTGCGGGCGTGACTGAGAAGCGTGTTTCAGGTGTGGTCAGGAGCGAGGCGCCGGCCGTGGACGGCGAGCTGGATCCGGCCCTGGTTTCCAAAGAGGTCAGGGCGCGCATCGGCGCGGTCAAGGCTTGTTACGAGCGGGCACTCAAGCGCAACCCGAACTTGAGCGGCAAGATCAAGGTGCGGTGGACCATCACTGCGGCTGGGACTGTGTCAGGTGTGGACATCTCAGACGACAGCATGGGTGATTCCGAGGTATCGAGCTGCATCAAACAACTCGTGGCGCGCTGGCGGTTCCCAGCACCAGCGGGCGGGTCGGTCGAGGTAGAATTCCCCTTTGTCTTCACCGCGTCTCAGTAGGGAGCTTGGGTTGACTCAGCGCCGGAAGCATATATATTTTCTCACCCCAGCGGCTTGTGGTTTCCCGCGTCAGGCGGGCGTCGAACAACATCAACTTGCGAGGTCTCGAATGTCTAGGCGGGCAAGACTCATTTGGCTGTCGTTGCTGGTCGGACCAGTCGCTCTAGCGCAACCTGGATCCCCGGGTGCGCAGGGGCCGGCGCCGGGGAACCTTCCACCTGCCGCGGTGGATATCTCAGTTCCGCAGCACTCGACCTTGAGCGGCCAGGACATGCTCAGGCAGGGCGCAGCGTACCGGGCCAATATGGACAGGGTGGTCGCTGAGTTGCAGGCCATGGTCGAGCAGGCGCGGAAGCAGAAGGACATCATTCGACTTAACTGTGTGATCGACAAGCTGGCGCAGGTGAAGGTCAGCATGAACATCGGCGACGAGGCCATGCAGAAACTGCAGCAGGCGGCCGCCCGCAACGACGAAGGGTCTTCTTTGCACGAATACACCCGGATGACCATTGTCAACCAGAAGGTCCAGGTCCTGCAAAACGAGGGTCAGACTTGCGTTGGCGCGGAGCTGAACTATGTCGGAGCAACCCGGGTGGAAGTCGAGGCTCCTGACTTGCCCGAGGGGGTCACGGATCCCAGCCTAGAACCTCCACCACTTGAGCGTCCACCCGCCGCCAGCACCTATCGGTAGGCCGGTCGCGCCCACCAGCTAGACCGCGTCGTACCAATACACCCCTAACTGTGCCCAACCAACCAAACCACCCATGAAGCTCCGGCTGTCAGCCCTGCTCGCTTGTGTTGCCTGCGGGGTGACGTCTGTCGCCTGGGCTCAGATGATGACCAGCGTCACAGGGCAGAATCTGGAGTCGATGTCGTATGGGCTTGCGGGAATAAGCCCGCACAATGGACCAGTCGGGGCGAAGTTGGGTGAAGGGGCTCTTTTCCACGCGGCCCTGGGTGCCGACGTTGGCTACGACAGCAATGTCTTCTACAACGACCAGGACAAGGTCTCGGCCGCGGTTGCACATGTCACGCCTGCTGTCGATCTCAGCAACGGCGAGCGGGATGGCAGCATGCCCGACGGTGTATTCTACGACCTAGGCGCCAGCCTGACCTACCGCGAGTACCTTTCGGGTGGGGACGAGGTTCGCAAGTTGCGCGCCTTCAACCCAAATCTGGGCGGCTTGCTGAGGGTGTCGTCC
>Ga0182011_10000361_pt1 | contig 39398 bp, 30 predicted proteins | sample 711E1DmetaG_FD_120481 | JGI IMG/M metagenome (GOLD analysis project Ga0182011, IMG submission 120481) | Permafrost microbial communities from Stordalen Mire, Sweden - 711E1D metaG | ecosystem: Environmental > Terrestrial > Soil > Wetlands > Permafrost | place: Sweden: Stordalen | collected...
ACCGGACAACCTCGCTGGCTCCCCTCATTAATAGTATGAAGTCTCCGTGGTCTCTTGTACGCGCAGCGGCTGAAAGTTGTGGGTCGATGGCGTCCTCGGAGACGTGGGCCATGTCCGGAGTGGGACATCTCCATGAGCCAATGCCGGCTATAGGGATACAGAGCTTTACGTGTGACAGTACGGTTGGAGGGCAAATAAGGTGTGGGTATGGATAAACAACTTGTGTTGTTAGGATTACGGGCTATAACTCGCTTCCGACTCTGACACGGACCCGTTCGGATAATACAATCCCCCTATAACGCGATTTGTCCCACTCCATCTCCTTTGTTTTCAGGTGGTCGCAGACCCACTTTTGCCTTCCGGCGTCTTTCTCTCCGCTTCCGGCAACGGTCAGAGCAGGTCAGGGTATCTTTCCGCTTCGATACGAGATGGTTCTTCGTGATAGGTCGTCCGCACTCCACGCATCGGTGCTCAGCCAATTCCGCTTCTGTAAGGGGTTCCCTCACGAGGTCGCGCGCAAAGTTCGGATGGCGGCTACTGCATGTTCTTATGTCCATTGATTCTCCTTCTGGCTTACCGCCGGTACTCCGGTCGGCTCTTGCGCGATAATTGAGAGGTCGTTGTGTGCTTCCGGCTGAGATCCTTTCCCTGCCGCCACCGGAACCGTCGGTAGGGCAAAACCCTCCACTATTACTAGTACCCTGGTCGTGGGGGGGTGTTTAGGGTGGTAGGCGTGGTGGTTTCAGGCATTACGTAGCCGGCTGTGAGCCACCTCTGGAAGACCTGCGACCACCAGGTCAGCCGGTAGACCGTCGGCCGCTCGGCGTGCTTGGTCCTGTAGCCGCGGTCGATCTCGAACAGGCCGATGGCCTGTACCTCGCGATTGGCTTTGGCCAGCGTTTTAGGGTCTGTGATGCCCGTGAGATCTGACAGCCCCTTGCGGTTGATCGTCACGCTGTTGTTGGCGTCCATCCGCGCGAGGGCGAGGAGCGTCATCGCGACGACCCGAGCGCTCAGTGCCATCTCCTGCCAACCAGGACTGGTCACGATGTCTTGCAGGTTGGGCTTATCCCGTTCGGGGATCGGGATCTGCCTCGCGCGCTGGTATGAGTACTTCGTCAGTCCATTTCGATTCTCGCTTCGCTCCATCTGGACCTGGCTGACGACGTTCCAGCGCTTATTGATACAGGCGGCAGCGTTGAAGGCGTCGACGTTGAGAATGAACATCACCAGGTCGATCACCGTCTTCCGTTTCCCGGCCCGATCGCAATTCCAGCAGCGCCAGCAGTTGAATTTCACACTGAAACTGAGTCGCCTCTTTTTGCACTCGGGGCAGGTGGCCTTCCTTCCGCGCACCTCCAATCCCAGCTCACGGGCGACTTCCAGAATAGGGATCTCGTGGTTGATATATTTCATGTCCGGCATTGGTTTGCTGTACCGAATGTGATTTGAACCATCCATGTTCTATTTCTCCTCTGGTGAGGCCGTGGTCGCAGGAAAGCTTCTAGGTTGGTAGAGAACTCCCATCGCTGTATCGGGCTCTCTTCTGGTTAGTATAGGAATTCCTGCCTTCGCGTTCGCCCAGCATTCATCGGGGTTCAGAGCAGGTATTCGCTTATCTACCGGGGCTCTTCGAGCTTTCCGATCGCCTCTCAAGGAACGTATGTAGGCAATGAGGTAATCAACAGGTTTCTTTTGGGCGGCTCTGAGCGGAGGTCGTTTTAGTGTGAAGGCAGGATCGTATATCAGGCTGCGCGTTTTGCCTAGAGCACTTGCCGTGGCAATTGTGCGAGGCTCGATGGCGCCCGAGAATGCCAAGCGCAGAGGAAGTTACGATGAGTTGTTGCGCCGGGAATAATCTCCGGGGAGACCCTGCTTGAGTTCCTCCATTAATTTGATCAGGATGTCGCCATGGCACGGCCCGGGTTTGCAGTAACAAACCAATTCATGCCTGTCGAGTTTCAATAGTTCCCGCCGAAGCTCTGGCTCTTTCGCAAGCCTCTCCCTCATCCATCCCTCATAACGGATCATTGGATCTTCCTCGGTTTCGACTTGAAACTGAGCCTTCGTCCGGCTCAACGGCAAATGGGTGAAGGGATTCCCCCAAGGGGAACCCCTTCCGATGTAAATCTGGTTATTGTTTCTAGAAAACTCTTTAGATCTTTTGTTAATTACTGTAGCTGACATAAGACTTCCTCCAGATCAAGCTGACCAGGCGGGCCAGGGGGTACATAAGCAGGCTTATACTTTTCCCACACCGCGGGAAACTTCTGGTGCTTGACACCGTCCAGCGTCGGGCAAGATTGCGAATACTTGCCGGCATGCTGCTTGAAATAGAACGCAATGTTGTGGGCCTTGCACATATCGCGGAGATTCCGGGCCCACTGCTCGTCCATAGGCCTGAAGTCCATCGTGCCGTTACCAGACTCGCCGCCAACCATCAACTGGTCGAAACCCTCGATGTGCTGTCCAATATCTGGCATCAAATCCTCCAAAAGCGGCTCGGCCATCACGTAGCGCGCCTTGGCCGGAATCTTGCGCAGCGTATCCATTCGCCACAGATATTTCTTCAGCTCGACGGTGACGCCGAGACATACGTTCGGGTAACCTTCTCCCCAATCCTCCGGCAGCCGGTCCGCAATGCACTCGGCACGTTTCGTCAAAACCTGCCAGAGCAAGTTGGGTGTCCGCCTGATGATGTTCCAAGCTTCAGCTCGCCACTGATCCGCGGCCGGATGGAAGAAGTCACTCCAACTGCTGGTAAAGATCTTCAAGACTTTCCGTTCCTTGGCCGCCTTCCTCTGCAACTTCAAAGGCTCATCCCACGTCTTTGTGCGCACGAGTTTATTGAAATCGCGGTCATATTTGCTACACGCCGCTCGCGCGTAGCAATGCAGACAGCCCTCACTTACCGGCTGGCATCCGACCCAGAAGTTCTGCGTAAAGTCGCAAACTCCGCTTTTCGTTTTTCCCATTACTGACTCCTGTCGCTGAATGATCGACCTTGCCGTTCAACATCCTGTTCATTGCTGCTAGGCCCGGCCCACGGTGGCCTAACCCTCGGGTTCCGTGGGCCGGTGGCAGAACGTGGGCTAGATAACACCCACGTCCCAATGCTTAAATCAGTACCTCCACCCGCAGCGGCGGCACTCCGCTGTACTCGACACCATCCAGCAGACAGCTGGTGTATCGGGATTTCCCCGCGATTTGTGAGAAGTAAAAATAGATGTCCTTCTCTTTGCAAAGGTCGCGGATGTTCCGAGCCCATTCTTCATTCCAAGGTCTGGGTTGGGCGACGCCGCAGCCGGTCTCGCCAGAAGTGCAAGCCCACTTGAAGCCATCAATGTGTTCGGCCAACTCTGGCATCAAGTCTTCCAGTGTGGGAGCGAATTCGACCCAGCGAAGGACGCTCGGGATTTTGCGTAGGTCATCCAGCCTGTGCAGATACCTCTTCAGCTCGACTGAGGTTCCGAGCCACACGTTCGGGTAGCCGGAGCCCCAATCTGCGGGGAGCCGTTCGGCAATCAAGTGCGTGCGTTTGCTGATCAATTGCCAAATGAGGTTCGGAGTCTTGCGGATGAGTGCCCAAGCGTCTTCTCGCCATTCGTCAGCTTCGGCCATAAAGAAGTCCGAATAGGAGCAGGCGAAGACGCTCTTGTACTCGCCCGTTCTCTCCGCATCCTTCTGCCACCTGATCGGTTCGCCCCAAGTTGTCATGCATCGTCTTATGATCTGAGGGTCTATTCCACGCCTGGTCTGCGCGTGGTACATATAGCAGTTCTTGCAGCCCTCGCTATACTTATGGCAGCCGATCCAGAAATTAAAACTGTAATCATGCTGCTTGGAGTTATGTTCGTTACACTTCATTGCTGGCTTTGCCCCTAGCTTGTGATTCGCCAATCGCCTTTATTCTCTTTCATTCCAATTTCCTCCTTGCCGGAATTCTCCGCACCGGCTGCGGCTGAGCTTCTGTGCTAACCATGCCAGGCCCGGCTCACGGTGACCCAACTCGCGGGTTCCGTGGGCCGGCGGCATAAAGCTCGAACTAGTCGGGTAGCCCTGTGGCTGACCCCATATCTCACTTCGCGCTACGATGCCTGCGGGTAGGCGAGATTGATAGAGCCCCTCGCTACCAGTTCGTAAATCGCGACTTGGGTGCCTGGCCTGCCCGCATCGAAATCGGTGCAGAACTCACCAGAATTCTGATCCATCCAGACGCGCTTCGGGGCCTTCTGTTTGCCAGCAGGCGCCCTGCGTCGTGTCGTGGCTTGTGTCTGGCCTGCGGCCATTTTGCGATACCGGTCATGAGAGCCCTTACTGAAGTTGTCATAACCGAATCTTGACGCATGCTTCTTCGCTTTCTCGATGCTTGCGTCTTTATTGGCTCGGTAGAAGTTAGTCATTTCCTTAACGAATTCCGGTGTGTGTTTCTTTGACATACGCTTTTTTCCTTTTTACTGTTACCCGCCTGTTGGTTAAGCCTTCCGTTCCCGGTCAGGACAACGGGTGGATCATCACTTTCAATGGCGATCGTAGGTCAAATGAAGGACCCGTGAAAGGAACTGTCCCGGGTAGGGGCTCAAAGCGGAAAGCAAGGGCAGAGCAGCTTGTTCAGGACTATCTGAGTCAGGTGGGATGTTAAGCTTCCAGGGTGCTAGCCATTATGCTTGTGCATCATATATGTTGAGATAATATTACAGAGTAGGACTTAGCGATTAGAGAGGTACCGGAAGGAACGGCACTTCCATTCTGGTCTGGTCCGGGTGGCTACCCGGACCGGCGACACAGCACCTGTTGCAGAGCCTCGCAACTGCCAGAGCAATGCCAGGTAATTTCCAGAGTGCAACATTCTTATACGGAACATGCGACCTAGGCATGAAGCTCGCGGTCAAGGCGGGTATATGAGGGGACGGCGCAGGAAGCGATTAACCCCCCTATGCCCTGCGTGTAGACTTTTTCTTCTGAGATGTTCCCCGCAAAGCCTTCGCCTGTCTCGCAAACTTGCCTTTACGATGGTGATAGGCGCGAGCTTGCTCTAGTTTTCTCTCCCAGCAACATTTCTCTGAACAATACTTTCGGGCTCTCTTGTCCGCAATGAAGTATCTCCGGCATTCGTGCCACGAGCATATCTTTGCCCGCCACCTTTCCTGCATCAGGTCGTAAATGGCGTTCTGGAATTGACAGCCAAATTGCCAGCTGATGACGCCCGTGTCACCATCAACCACGGGAGTCCCGGAGTGACAGGCCGGTGGACCTAACCGAGAAGGAAATGGATCTCCTGAAACAGCTCAAGGCGCGGTTTCCGAATGCATCTGAAAACGATTGGGTCTTTCCTGACCCAAAGCATCCTGGTCGGCCTATGACTGAGCAGAATACGCTCCGCTGTGGGCTGCAGAAGGCAGCAAAGAAATTGGGACTGCATCTGACATGGCACGGACTTCGGCACTGGACAGGGACCATGCTGTTTTATGAACACGTGGATCTGAAAACCATCCAATCTAGGTTGGGCCATGCCGACGCGCGTACCACGGCCAACTGGTATGTTCACTTCAACGGCAAAGCAGGACGAGAGGCTGCGCAGGTAGCTTCAAATCTGGTAGACGGCTGGGACTCTGTCCCAGCCGGTTCACCGGGAATTGTTGGCGTAACTGTTGGCGTAAGCGATGGTCGGGAAGAAGATTTTATGGTAAGCTACTGAAAGCAAACCAACGGAGAGGTGGCCGAGCGGCTTAAGGCGGCGGTTTGCTAAACCGTTGTACGGTCAAAAGCTGTACCCAGGGTTCAAATCCCTGCCTCTCCGCCAATTACAGCACAGTGTGTAGCTCTGCCAAACCTTCAATTAGTTTGCCCGACCGGCATCTGAGGCTCCAAATGAAACCAGTCTTCGTTATCGCCTTTATGATGATTTGCGTCGCTGCCCTGGCGCAGACGCCCTCCGTCGAGGTTTGGGCTGTCCCTAGCGTCGTCAAGGTTCGGCCCGACGACCGTGTGCAAGCTCGCAACCTCGTATGGGATAGGAGCGCCAAGACCATTTCCATCGCCGGGGCAAAGAACCAACACGTTCCTTTTCAGATCGTGATCACCGTTCCTCCGCCCCCGGACCGCAATCACCCCCCCGCTTCCGGCTTCTTTGTGGAAGCCAGCGACCTGGTCTCCGGCGCGGGCCGCCTGGCTCGGGACCAGGTGAAGCTCTATTTCGAGTCCGTCATCCTTTGCCCCGGCAAGTCCAGCCCGATCGGAGAGGGCGGCTTCTGGCCGGACGCATTGGCCCCGCTGACAGATCCGTTCAGCATGGAGGCGCCCTTCCGCGCGGCCGTTCGGAACCGCGGGATATGGGTTGATGTCATCACCCCTCCCGACCTCCCCGCCGGCGACTATGCCGGAACACTCCGCGTCACGCAGAGCGGCCAGGAGGTCGATCGCCTCAACCTCCGGTTGAAGGTCTGCAATTTCGCACTCCCCTCGGAGACCCATCTCATCACTTACATGGGAGTCGACAGCGAGGGCCTCGCCGCTTTCCATCACCTGGCACCTGCTTCGCCGGAAGTCAAAGCGCTGCTTCGGAAGTACCATGCCTTTCTCTATGCCAGCCGCATGGAGCCTTGGTTCAACGAGCCGCTACAGCCGCAAATCAAAGAATCCGGCGGCGCCGTCAAGCTCAGCTTCGACCCCGAAGCGTACGACCTGTACATGAAGCAGTGGAAAACCAAGCGCGTGATTCTGGAGTCGGCGCCCGGCAGGTTGATCCGCAGATCGGGGTCGGCGGAGATATCCCCGGAGACCGCTCAACTCGTCAAGTCTTACCTGATACAGGTGCGCGATTACTATAGCAAGAACGGCTGGCTCGACCGCCTCGTCTTCAACAGTCCCATCGATGAACCAAACACCGCGGAAGAGTTTGAGGAAACGCGTAAGTGGGCCTCCCTGGTGCATGAAGCCGCGCCGGGGGTTCCGTTTCTGGCGACCAAAACACCCGTGCCGCAGCATGCCGAATGGGGCACTCTGCGCGGATTCGTGGATAGCTTCTCCATTCATGGTAATGACCTGAATGGGACCGCAATCAGGAACGCACTCCGCGAGGAGCAGGCCAGGGGCGGCGAAATGAGTTGGTACATTTCGTGCGACCAGGCTTACCCGCAACCCAACTACTTCATCGACGCGCCGGCTATGGATCCGGTCATGGTGCCATGGATTACCTGGCGCTACGGCATGCAGGGTATCCTTTACTGGGACATGAAACACTGGTCGGAAGTGAAGAGCCCCTGGAGCGACCCGGTCACCTACAGGAGCGGTTATTTCTGTAGCGATCGCGGCGTGCTGAACGGCGAGGGTTCCCTGATATACCCCGGGAGCGAAACCAGGCAGTACACCGGGCAAGCCAACGTGGATGGACCGGTTTCCTCGATTCGTTTCGAGTTGCTTCGCGAAGGGATTGAAGACTACGAGTATTTGTGGCTGTTGAAGTCGCTCGGAGACGCACCCTTTGCCGATGACGCCGTCAAAAGCATGGTGGTCAATGTCGGGGCCTTCTCCCGAAATCCGGAAGAACTGTTCGCCGTGCGCGAAAAGATGGCGCGGCGCATCGAACAATTGGCCGGCAACAAGGGCGCGAAGTAGTGCGCAGCGCGCCCAACCCCGCGCTACCCCCTTGATCCGCACTAGACCGCGGAGCTGGGTTCGCTCTGCGCCAGCACGCGGAGGGTTTTGAAATAGCTTCTAGTGTGCTGAGTTAGAAGTTCGCTGATGAAGTCAGCCCCGACGTGTCGGGGCGAAAGAACGTAGCCCGCGGCGTGAGAAGCTGTGAAAAAATCCCTGGAAGAGCAAAAGCATTTCATCCCGCCAACGCGGGACAAAGTCCAAGAAGGCGCAAAGTAAAGAAAGCAGTTGTTTTTTGCGAGTCTTTGCGCCTTGGCGTCTTTGCGTGAGATTCTTTATTTTTTCACAGCTTGGTGAGCCGTGGGTCAGCTAAATCTCCCTCACCCCCATCCCCTCTCTCGCCCGCGCGGGAGAGGGGTGTCCGCCGCGGCGGACGGGGAGAGGGCACTCAACCGCAGGGCTCGCGCCCTGGATTGCCAGATCGCAAATTCTTGTTTTTTTAGCAAACATTTTGCGACTTGAGTGAGGCGACATCTCCTGTCCATTTATGACAAGTCATGGTCTGAGCTTGCGCGAAGCGCCTTGGAGTGCGGTAGCAGCAGCTACCGCCTTTCTCGCTCTAGCTCTGGCGCGATAGCGGGATGAATCAATAGCGGAAGGCGGTAGCTGCTGCTACCGCACTCCAAGGTCGGCTTCGCCGGCATAAAGGGCGCCCACATCGAACGCGGACTCACAAAAGACGCTCGGTTGCGGCTCTGCCGCGCTGCGCTGCAATCTTCCGCCCCTGACGGGGCTGGGAAGCGAATCCGCCGTTTGGCTGACTTAATGAACGAACTTACGTTACAGGACACCAGCGTAACAAACAATCCCCGGCTTCTTGCAACACCCCCTGTAGGCTGAACAGCCTTTCAATGCCGGTGCCGCCGTCGCCCTCTGAAGATCGAGTTCAACTCGTCCAGCGATTTTGGTTCTGGTTCGTTTGGAAGAGTCACTCGATACCAGTTTTCCACCTGCGCTCTCTGGCTATCCAGATTTCCGTTTGCATTGTGGGATGCAGCAGCATCGATTCTTGCCCGAGCTTCGGTGGCTTTGCCGGATTGCCCCAATTCCTGGTAGGAGAACATCTCCAGGTAATCCTGAATTCGGTAATCGGGATTGTCGGGTTTGCCCGTGCCCAGGCGCTCCGGAAATTCGCGCGAGGTTTCCAGGTGCGCGACGGCTTGATCGTATTGATGCTGCTTCATATCGTGCAGCGCCTGGCCCACCTGGCAGTTCATGAATAGATCGTGAATGTCCCGCTGGCCTTCGTAGGGGATGACGTTGGTCCTTGCCAGCACCGAATTGCACTCCTCGTAGCGGCCGCTGTCCAGGTCCGCACGGGCCAGCAGCACCTTCACGGTGTCGACCTCGGGGAATTGTCGGGCCGCTCCGGAAGCGGTCTCCAGCACCTTCTCCTGCATTCCCCGAGCGCCGTAATAATTGGCTAAGCGGAACCAGTTTTTCCAATCGTCCTTGCCCACCGAGAGCGCTTTCTCATAGTCCACCAGCGCTTTTTGGGGATTGGCGTCTTTTTCGAGGAAGGCGCGGGAGACGTAAACCGGCGCGTAATCCGGGCGTTCTCCACAGGCCTCGAACATCTTCAGAGCGTCTTCCTGCCGTCCCATTCCCCAGTAGATCAAGCCCAGATAGTAAGTGGCTTTCCAACTTCGCGGTAGTGCCGTGGCCGCCCATTGATACACCGGAATGGTCTCCACGCGGAAGGGAAAGACCAGATACGGCGATAGGGCGGCGGCCTTCTCCAGCGCTTCGCGGCTTTGCCCCGGCGATTTCTCCCGCAGCAAATAAGCCTGCCAGTACCGGATGGTGGCTTGGTCCGGAGCCGCTTCCAATACCCGCAACGCATCGCCATCCAACCGCAGATCGGCATAATAGGCGGCGATTTCCAGATAGGTCTCATGCGGGAATTCATTCCGAATCATGGATTTAAATTCATCCAGCGTGGCCGGTCCGGGATCGAGTAAATACTGTTCGAACTGGGCCAAGTGGTTCAGGGGATCGATTTCCAGGATCTTGCGCAAAGTCTCGCGCGCCTTTTCCGGCTGCTTCGCCAGACGATAGGTGGTGGCGAGAAGTTGATAAGTCCGGACGTTATAGGCGTCATAATCGAGCGAGCGGTGCAGATACTCTTCCGCCAGCTCCCAGTTGCCCTCCATCATGGAGATCCCGCCCAGCGCACTATTGGCGCTGGATCGGTACATGGGCGATCGCGCCGCCCATCCGAGTGTCTCCTTAGCGTCCGCCAAGTCCCCCATCTGACGGGAAATGATGCCGTAGATATAGTTGGCCTCCGGATCGTACATCGCGAAATCCAGCGCCTTCGCCACATAGCCGAGCGCCTTCGGGTATTCGCCCCTGCGGCAATAGATGTCGGCAATCTGTGTCAGAGAGGGGACGTGCGAGGGTTCTTTCTCCAAGTATGACAGATATTTCCGCAGCGCCGAATTATATTGCCGGCTCATCACGTCGCGTCGCGCGGATTGATAGAGGCCCTCCAGGCTGTTGGTTTCGTAATTGCGGAAGGTCTGCGGGCGTTTAAGGATTCCGGAATTCGGATCGTCCGTGTAGGAGAGCTTGTCGCCGACATCCACCTGCAATTCGCCTTTCTGGACGGATGCCGGAATCTTCTTCGCGTAAACCTCCATCGGTTGGAGAACAATCCGGTCCGTAAATATCTCCTTGCCTCCCGAACGAATCAGCAGTTTTTCATCGATCTTTTGCAGCGCGCAGAAGCCCACCGTCAAGCCGTCGCCGGTGTTTTGCACATTCAATACCCCATAGGGCGTGGCTTTCGTCATGGGGCCGATTTGCTTATAAGGGAAGTACATCTCATGCCAGTGGTCCGCTGAATAGGGCGCGAACCGGCCCATGTCGCTCTGGTCCAACAGACGTCCCGTTTGCGGTTCGAAATAGGGGCCATCGTTGTCCGTCAGCAGGTGTTCCCAGATGGCGCCGGCGCGCGAAGGCGCCCACAAAAAGAGCTTCTGGCCGGGCACATCACCATGCAGCGCCCAGTGACCGTAACCGAAATCCGAATCTCGCCAGTACACGCCGAAGAAATCCTGCAGCGCCCCATGGACGAAGAAGCTGCCCCCCTCCGTATGATTCTTATAAAGGGCGAGATTGCGCCCGTCCTTGGCGATCGGCCAGGGCTCGCTGGGGACCGAGTAGTCATGCCCAATCCACTTATTTCCCGGAAAAATAAATTCCACATCCGGGGAAAGATGCTGCGCGCTATTCGCCCACACGTAGTAAGACTGGTCCAGCGGTTGCGGGTTGTACCAGAGCGAGCGGGTTTCCAGATAGGCCTTATCGGGCCGTATGATGAATTCGACCCTCCACTCGGTGCGGGAGGGGAGATCCATGGTTCCCACGATGCAGCTCACGCTTCCGTCGGGGTTCTTCCGAACCAGGTAATCAACCGGGGTAGCCGTGGTTGGGGCGTGGCCGATGAGGCCGAAGTTCAGCTCGATTCCTCCCGAAGTCCAAGGGCCCCGGAATGAAAGGTCCCGGTACTTGCGAACGTGGTTGTAATAGGCGAATTGCTTATGCGTGCTTTTTTCAATGGCTCCGATCAGCTTCCCGCCCTCCCCTGGGAGGATGGACACCTGGATGTACGGGTTTTCCATTCGCACCACGTTCCAGGTCTGATCGACTCCGGTTAAACTCTCGTCTTCAAAGGAGAAGTACGGGTAGATTTCTTGTCCCGCTCCTCGCCGGATGGGATCCACAGCCACAGGCTCGGGATCGGAGAAAGGATAAGTTTTAATGACCTGCTTTTCTTCCTGGATCGTCGCTTGCTGAGCCGGAAGACAAACGGCAAGGCCGAGGAATAGCGGCAATAAAGCAAAATACCTTTTCATAATGAAATCTCCTTTTTAGGGCGACCACAGCATAGCGGCAAGAGCTACTGGTGTAAAGCGAAACCTATCTGTATTGAAGGGGCGTCATTACGCGGTGCGCAAGAGCCAGGCGGAAGCGGCGCGGTTGGGCCCGTGTTGACTTCGTTGCGAGCTTTCGCGTAGGATGCCGTTGCTACGGCATCCACAGATGCAAGGCTCTGCAAAACGATTCCACGTTACCGCATATAGGAGATGATGAAAATGCGCAGGCTACTTGGCGTTGCCGCAATACTCCTTATCAGTTTGTCTGCTGCTCCACTCGCTGCCCAAAAGTGCCCGCCGGATGACCAGGAGTGCCGGTTGGCTGAGGGACTCCGGGATTACGTTGAAGCGAATTACACCAAATACGAATACATGGCGCCGATGCGTGATGGCGCACGTCTCTTTGTCTCCGTTTACGCGCCGAAGGACACTTCGAAAACATACCCCATCTGGATGATGCGCACCCCCTATTCGGTGGCCCCGTACGGCGTGGATAACTATCGTGGTTCGCTCGGCCCTTCGGTGTTTTTCGCGCGCGACGGTTACATCTTCGCCTACTGCGATGTGCGCGGGCGCGGCAAATCCGAGGGCACATTCGTGCATGTGCGGCCGTACATTCCCGACAAGACTGAAAAGAACCAGGTTGATGAAGCCAGCGATACCTACGATACGATCGAGTTCCTGTTGAAAACCATCCCCAATCACAACGGCCGGGTGGGCTTCTCCGGCATCTCCTATCCCGGCTTCTACGCCACCATGGCGGCGCTGTGCGGGCATCCGGCGCTGAAGGCGGTTTCGCCGCAGGCCCCGGTCACCGAATGGTTTATCGGGGACGATTTCCGGCACAACGGCACGTTCTTTCTGGCGCATGCCTTTGGTTTCTTTTCTCGCTTTGGGCTCCCGCAGCCGGGAGAGAACGAAGTGGCTGGGCCCCGCTTCGATTTCGCCACCCCGGACGGCTACGATTTCTTCTTGCGCATGGGGCCGCTGGGTGATGCTGACCAGAAGTTTTTCAAGGGCCACGTCGAGTGGTGGCGGGATATCGTATCGCACGACACCTACACGGACTTTTGGAAGGCGCGCGACCCGCTCCCCTACTTGAAGAACATCAAGGCTGCCGTCATGACAGTGGGCGGCTGGTTCGACGCTGAAGACGTTTATGGGCCGCCCCACACCTATGAAGCCATTCGGAACCAGAGTCCCGGCACGGTAAACATTCTCGTTGAAGGTCCCTGGTCGCACGGGCAGTGGGGCGGAGACTCCGGCGAATATCTCGGCGATGTGCGCTTCGGCCAGAAGACGGGCAACTTTTTTCGCGAGCACATCGAGTTTCCGTTTTTCCAGCACTTTCTGAAAGATAAAGGGGAGGAGAAACTTGCGGGCGCCTACGTTTTTGAAACCGGGCGTAACCAGTGGCACCAGCTCGATAGTTGGCCGCCCCAGAACGTTGTGAAGAAGACCTTGTATTTCCAGGACGCGGGCGAGCTTTCCTTCCAGCACCCCTCGGCTTCCGGCGAACAGTTCGACGAGTACATCAGCGACCCGGCCAAGCCGGTTCCGCACATCTCTTGGACCAGCACAGCAATGACCTACGAATATATGACGGGCGACCAGCGCTTCGCCGCATCCCGCACCGATGTGCTGGTTTACCAGACTGAGCCGCTCGAAGAAGAGGTAACCGTTGCCGGGCCTTTGACCGCCTCGCTGCATGTCTCCACCAGCGGCACGGACTCCGACTGGGTGGTCAAGCTGATCGATGTTTATCCCGGGAATTACCCGGACCCTGACCCGAACCCCAAAGGCGTGCGCATGGGCGGATACCAGCAGCTTGTTCGCGGAGAGCCCTTTCGCGGGAAATTCCGAAAGAGTTTTGAGAAGCCCGTGCCTTTCGAGCCCGGCAAGCCGGACAAGGTGGAATTTCAACTTCCGGACGTTTTTCATAGCTTCCGTCGCGGCCACCGCATCATGGTGCAAGTGCAAAGCTCGTGGTTCCCGCTGGTGGACCGCAACCCGCAGAAATTCATGAAAATTGATGAGGCTCGGCCCTCCGATTTTCAGAAGGCTACCCAAAGGGTGTACCGTTCGGCGAAGCTGGCATCGGGAATTACGGTGGGCGTCATGCCCTCAGCATCGGTTTCTTCGCCGCAGTGACCCGCCGTCCCGTGTCTGCCCGGGCGGATGAACGCTCTGCCCAGCCGCGTCACCCCCGCGAAAGCGGAGGCCCATCTTCCCCGGCCGTAGATTCCCGCTTGCTCGAGAATTACGCGTCGATGTGCAGTTTTGGAATTTTGCGCAAGATGCGAAGAAATTGAGCGTTAGCGATACAGCACTGCTGTTGGCCGCAACCAAAAAGAGACTCCCAGTGTCCTCCGTGCTTTTCAAGCCTTAACACAGAGCACACGGAGCATCTCAGTGACCTCCGTGTTGAAGCTCTACTGGCCACGGAGGACACGGAGCCCCGCATCGTCGGCTGACGGATTGCAGGGCGGAGGCACTACTGGCACGAGGAGAAATCTCTGCACGCGCAAAAACATTCAGCGACGAATGAAAGCGACAGATCCTCTTCCCTCGCACCCAGTAAGGTCCTACTTTCAGGTTCACAATGCGCCGGACTCAGACTACAATCACCGGCGAAGATCGTTTTTGTGGTTGCAAGGGGGACTCATTCTTATGTTTGGTTCGCGCAGGCATTTTCTCGGTATGGTGGGGACCGGGTTGTTGCTCGGCCACTCGCAACTTCTAGAGGCACAACAGGCGCAGGCGCCTGCCATGCCGCCGCCGCGGAGCCCGTCGCGCCCTTTCCAGGTCGCTCCAAAGTGGCGCTCATCCACGGGGAGGACCGCCGCAAGAATGTACACGACGCCTTGGTGGCGATCGATGGCCAGGTTAGACCAAAGTTGCAGCGTAAGAAGTACGTAATAATCAAGCCTAATGGTGTCGCTGCACATAACCCGTTCTCTTGCACCAGTGCTGACGCCTTACGCGGCGTCCTTGACTATCTGGCGCCGCGATTCAAAGGACCGGTGGTCATCGCCGAATCCTCCGCGGAGGATACCCTGGAAGCCTATGAAAGCTGCCAATACAACCGCTTGTTGTCGGAGTATGGCAAGGCGAAATTGAGCTTGGTAGACCTGAACCGGGAAGCGAAGTTTGAAACCCTCCCGCTCATCGACTTTGATTTGCACGTAACGCCCGTACGCCTGGCGGCGCGGCTTCTCGATCCGGACGCCTTCGTGATTTGCGCGGCGGTGATGAAGACGCACAACACGGTGGTGGCAACCCTGTCCGTGAAAAACATGGTGCTCGGCGCGCCCTTGCACAGTGCTCCCGGTGAAACTCCCTTCTGGAGCGACAAGCGCAAATACCATGCCGGCGTCCGCCAGACTAACTACAACATGCTGCTGACCGCGCAGAAGCTGCAAGCCAACTGGGGCGCAGCCCTCGTCGACGGCTTTGAAGGTATGGAAGGGAATGGGCCAGGCGCCGGCACTCCCGTTCCTTCGCGGATCGCCATTGCCTCAACGGATTACATCGCCGCCGACCGCGTGGCTCTGGAGGCCATGGGAATAAACCCTCAATGGGTCGGGTACCTTATCTACGGCGGGCAGGTGGGGTTGGGGCAGTACGATCTCGCCAAGATCGATGTCCTCGGTGCGCCCATCGCGTCCGTCAAGCGGAACTACCGTCTGCATCCGGACATCCAACGCCAACTCCAATGGATGGGGCCCATGGAGGACCTCCCGCCCAAACTTGGCGAGTTGCGGCAAGAATTGAACAAAGCCTTGGCGTAAAGTCCCCCAAGAATTCGATCTCTTGACCCGCGGAACAAGGTAGGCTAGAGGTGTATGTCAAAGCCGGGCAGGAGGTCACGGCCTGCCGGGAACACGATGCTGCAATGTTACTGCCCGCCCCAACCCGCTTCTTTGAATGCGCCAAGGGGGACGAAAGGGTCTGTGTGAAAACTCGTGTCTGGTATTGGCCAGGCTGGACCCCCGCTTCCGCGGGGGTGACAGCGCTGGATTTAGGGGCTGTATTGCGACCTGTCATTCCCGCGAAAGCGGGAATCCACGAGTTTTCACACAGACTCGAAAGGCCCGCCAAAGGTACCGCCGCGCTCCAGACACAAAGTCTGTCGCCAGGGGGAAAGCAAGAAGAGAATTCTTCAAAAATGAAGCAACGAGGCGGGAATGTCTATGAAAACAAAGAACCGCCGTGGAAAACTTGCTGACAAAGCGGGAATGTGTATGAAAAAAAATATACTTAGCCGATGGAGCGGGAATCTTATTGAAAAGAAAGGTGGTTAATAGATGGCAGGTGGTGACGGATTAGGAGAGAGGCAGGAAGGATCTGGAACAGGTGCCGGTCATTCGTAATCTGCTGGTCCCGGCCTCAAAGAGGGCGAAGGGGGTCTAAGCCCGGTAGGGGCGCCCCTTGTGGGCGCCCTGCGATGGGCAGGCACGAGGCCTGCTCCTACGGCCCGAAACTGACGGATTACGAAATCCTGCGTTCTTGCGGTTGACATGTCTATCGGCCATGTGCAAAAATTCTCTTCTTGCCGGCCGTGAAAAGGGGCTTTCCTGTAAGCATGGAGGGAAATGGCTGACGAAGAAAAGGCGCCGCCCAAGGCGGTCAATGAAGGCGAGGCGCAAAAACCCACACCGGGACTTAGTGGGGCAACTCCCCCGGTCCGGGCTGGGGACGCCGCTCCCAAGTCGCCTCCGTCATCGGCGGGTAGTCCCCCCTCGGGGAGCCCGGGAACTCCCACTCCGCCCAAACCCGCCGCCACTGCGCCAGCCAAGCCTCCCGCGGCAGCCAAAGCTCCCGTAAAACCTGACCCTTGGTCAAGCCCACTTCTTGACACGCTTCAGAAGAAGTTTCCTGACGCCATCCGCGAGGCGGTCATTTTCCGAAAGATGCCTTCCATCACCGTGGCCAGGGAATTCCTGCTGTCGATGTGTCATTTTCTGAGAAGTGAAGAGGGCGGCGCTTACACCCTGCTCACAGACCAGACGGCGGTGGATTATCCCAAACGGGAGAAGCGTTTCGAGATCATCTACCACATTTATTCTTTCAAAGCTAATGACCGGTTGCGCCTGAAGGTTATTGTGGGCGAGGGCGAAACGGTTCCCTCAGTGGTAAGCATCTGGCCCACGGCCAACTGGCTGGAGCGTGAAGTCTACGACATGTTCGGAGTGGTTTACGACGGCCATCCGGACTTGAAGCGCATCCTTCTTCCTGACGGATGGACTGGCCACCCTCTGCGCAAGGATTACGACATCCTGCGCCAGGATGACGCCTGGGTGAAATCCAACCTGGGGATCGAGAGCGGACAGTAATCGATGCCCGAAACTACTTTTCTCGACGCGAGCGAACTGCTCCTCAACATGGGGCCGCAGCACCCGGCCACGCACGGAGTTCTGCGCGTCAAATTGAAGCTCGATGGTGAAAGGGTTTTGGGTTCGGAATGCATCATTGGTTACCTTCACCGGGGCGTGGAGAAGATTGCCGAGAACAGGACCTACGCGCAATTCGCACCCTACACGGACCGCATGGATTACGTGGCTGCGGTCACTAATGGCATGGGCTATGTTGAAGCCGTCGAGAAGTTGCTGGGGGTGGAGATTCCTCCGCGCGCTCAGTACACGCGGATGATCCTGGCCGAATTGCAACGCCTTGCCAGTCACTTGCTCTGGCTGGGGACGCACGCACTCGACCTGGGCGCCATGACACCTGTCTTCTACACCTTCCGGGAGCGGGAAGAAATCCTGAAAATCTTCGAGAAATACTGCGGGGCTCGGCTGACTACGCACGCTTTTCGGATTGGCGGATTGCAGTACGACCTGTACGATGGTTTCGAACAGGATTGCCTGAAGTTTTGCGATTACTTGCCGCCCAAGATCGATGAATATGAGCAGTTGCTCACCAAGAATCGCATCTGGATAGACAGAACGAGGGGTGTGGGTGTCCTGAGCGCCGAAGATGCCGTCGCCTATGGAGTGACCGGGCCGGTACTCCGGGGTTCGGGGGTGAAGTGGGACATTCGCAAAGCGCAGCCTTATGAGGCTTACGACAAAGTGGAATTCGAGGTGCCCACCGGCACGCACGGCGATACCTACGATCGGTACATAGTCCGAATCCAGGAAATGCATCAGAGCGTGCGCATTATCCGCCAGTGCGTAGAACGTCTTGCGCCCGGGCCCATATTCGGGAAGGTCGGCAAGGTGATCAAACCCCCGGTCGGCGAGGTGTACCATTCCATCGAAGCGCCGAAGGGTGAACTCGGATACTTCGTGGTGAGTGACGGAAGCACGAACCCCTACCGTGTGCGCGTTCGGCCGCCGTCCTTTGTGAACTTGGAGGCTCTTGACATCATGATCCGCGGCCACCTCGTCGCGGACGTGGTGGCGGTGATTGGAACGTTGGATATCGTGCTCGGCGAGGTAGACCGGTAGTGCTAGTGACAAGTGATAACTAGAATCCAGGAGTCAGAAGTCAGGAGTCAGAATACAGAAGAGCGGGCGCCGCGTTTTAGATGCCAGGACGAAGCAGGGCCGAGGTTTGCGAATTCTGACTTCTGACTCCTGTCTTCTGACTTCTTGCTCGTCACTCGTCACTGCCTTAAAGCTATGGCCCAAAACGCAATTGACTTTTTGCTAGTCCATCCGCTCATCTTGGCGGTCATCAAGATCCTGATTGTGTTTGCCGTGCTGGCCGGGATTGTGGCTTACCTCGTCTACGTGGAGCGCAAAGTCCTCTCTTTCATGCAAGCGAGGCTGGGCCCCATGCGGGTGGGGCCTTGGGGCCTGCTCCAGCCCGTTGCCGATGGCATTAAGCTCCTCCTCAAGGAAGACATTATTCCTGCCGGAGCGGACAAGTTCGTCTTCTTGCTGGCGCCGGCGATAAGCGTGACGGCTGCCTTCGCCGTCTTCTCCGTCATTCCGTTTGCCGGAAACTTTTTCATCAGCGACATCAACATTGGCCTTCTCTTCATCCTGGGTGTGTCCTCCTTGGGTATTTTTGGCATTATCCTGGGTGGTTGGTCATCGAACAGCCATTACCCGCTCCTCGGTGCGCTGCGGTCTGGAGCACAATTGGTGAGCTACGAAGTGGCTGCGAGCATGGCTTTGGTGGGCGTGCTGCTGATTTCGAATTCTCTCAGCATGGTAGAGATTGTGAATCGCCAGTACCAGATGGGCGTGTGGAACATCTTTCTCCAGCCGGTGGCATTTTTCATTTATTTGATTGCTTCCGTGGCTGAAACGAATCGCAACCCCTTCGATCTGCCGGAGGCGGAGTCGGAACTCACCGCAGGCTTCCACACGGAGTATAGTGGTTTCCGCTTCGCGCTTTACTTCCTCGCCGAGTACACCAATATGGTGGTGGTCTCCTGCGTCGCCGTTACTATGTTCCTGGGTGGATGGCTGAGACCGTTTGCGAACATTCAGGCACTGGATTTTTTGAGGTTTGCGCCTGTGGTGGCGTTGCTCGGCGTGGCAGCATTTATTCTTTGGCTGGGGCTGAAGAGTCTGGTTCGGGGGGAGCGATATTTCTTCGTCGCTCTGGCCGCGGTTTGTGTTGTGCTGGCCGGCATGGTGGCAATACCTGCGGCGTTGAATGCCCTTCAGGGGATTTTTTGGTTTTCGATAAAGGTCCTGGTTCTTCTTTATGCGTTCATCTGGTATCGCGCCACATTCCCGCGATTCCGCTATGACCAGCTCATGAATGTTGGCTGGCGTTGGATGATTCCGATAGGCATGGGGAACGTCATTGTGACTGCGGTGGTCCGATACTTTGTGAGTTTACATTCGCCGAGCACTCCGGCCGCTGGGTTGGGTGGATAACGCCAATGGGATTCACTGATCTTGTTCGTCGCGTGTTCCTGTTAGACCTCGTTAAGGGTTTGAGGCTGACCTTTTCCTACCAGCGCCCCAGCGCCACGTGCACTGAACAGTATCCGCTGGAGCGCCCGGTGGTCGCGGAACGCTACCGGGGCGCCCCGCGCCTGAACAACCACCCTGAAACCGGCGAGACACTCTGCATCGCCTGCAACCTCTGCTCGATAGCATGTCCGGAGAACCTGATTGTGGTGGGATGGGCGCGGACCGAGGACCGCAAGAAGCGATTGACGACCTTCACCTATGACCTTTCGCGCTGCATGTTCTGTGGCTTATGCGAGGACGCTTGCCCGGTGGACGCGCTGGAGCTGACCCAGGACTTTGAGATAGCACACTATTCGCGGGAAGGAATGATCTGGGACCGGCAGGCACTGGAAGAGGGACCGCAGCCCGTAAGGTATACACGGTAAGAGGGCGGTAGGCAGTAAGCAGAAGGCAGAAAGTGGAAAGCAGAAAGTAGAAGGCAGAAAGTAAAAAGTAGAAAGTAGAAAGCAGAAACTAGAATGCAGGTGTCATTCCGAGCGCAGATATCATGAGCCTTCGGCTCGCCACGGTGCATGAAAAAGCCTCGATTCCCGCTTTCGCGGGAATGACCGGCATCCGGTGATTTTCAGGGGAGAGCGACGAAACATTACGCCAGGGGCTTGTACCTTCTGATTTCTAGTTTCTGATTTCTGATTTTGGGACACCATGCTTGCTTTGATTACATTCGGAATCCTCTCGGTGGTCGCTCTGGCCTCCGGCATCATGGTCATTACCCGCCGGAATGCTATCCATAGCGTAATTTGGCTGATCGTGGCGCTGTTCGCGGTGGGGGGTATCTTCCTGCTGCAACACGCCGAGTTCCTTTTTGCGGTGCAGATCATTCTTTATGTGGGCGGCATCATGGTGCTGTTTTTGTTTGTCATCATGCTCGTCAACATTGACGTGTCATTGAAGCAGGCTCAGTTCAACCGTCAGTGGCAGCTTGGACTATTCACCGCCGTCTTAGTCTTCGCACAGCTTGTTTACGTGATTTACAAGATAGGGGCTGGTTTGAGCCTGCCGGCCCAGCCTACTGGTCCGGAGCCGGCGCACAATACCCAGGCGATAGGTCAGGCCCTTTACCAAACCTACATGTTGCCTGTCGAAATTGCTTCGCTCCTGCTACTGGTGGCCATGGTGGGTGCAGTGATCATGGCCAAGAGGAAGTTCGAATGATCCCGACTGCATATTACATCTTGCTGGGCAGCGGCCTTTTCACTATTGGGGTGATTGGCGTGTTGACGCGGCGCAACGTGCTCATCATCCTCATGTCCATCGAACTGATCTTGAACGCCGTCAACATCAACTTGGTGGCGCTCTCCCAGTATTTCCGCACCGTGGACGGGCAAGTGTTCGCCATTTTCGTGATTACGGATGCGGCTGCGGAAGCGGCGGTTGGCTTGGGTTTGATTATCGCGCTGTTCCGTAATAAGGAGACGGTGAACGCGGATGAGATTGATCTACTGAAATGGTAAATAGTGAATAGTTATGGATGGGTACAAGAGAATTGGGAGGCGGTTCGAGAGCGACTACGATGCTCCGAATCCCCGCAGGGGATTTATAAAGTAGCCGGGGGCAACGCCCCCGGACCGTAGATGCTCCGAAGGCTGACCCTGAAGGGGTCAAATTGGCCAGTGGCAGGCGGAAGCGTTCCAGCAGTACATTGCCCATCAAAAGGAAAGGTATAAGAAGCAGACCTTCGAAGAAGAACTCGTAATGCTGCTGGAGAGATACCAGGTTCCGTATGACGAGCGTTATATTTGGTCGTGAAACGCTACGCGACCCTTTCAGGGTCGGCATCGGTTTTGACTCCTTCCGGGGGCGTTGCCCCCGGCTACTAAATTGTGCCCCTGCGGGGCACAGCTTTCGGGTCAGCCTCGAATAGGCTTTGGACTTTTGCTATGGCGCTTGACTACATCTGGTTAATCCCCGTTTTCCCGATTCTTGGAGCGGTGATTCAGCTCCTCGTGGGGCGCAGACTGTCGAACAAGGCGGTTTCCGCTGTCTCCGTGGGGCTGCCGGGCGCTTCTTTCCTTTGGGCGCTGGGATGTTTCCTGGAATTTCTTAAACTGCCGGGAGATGTCCATGTCTTCAACAAAGTTATCTATTCATGGTTGGCGGCGGGAGTTTTCCGGTTGGCGGACGGCTCCCTGGGCAATTTGAACGTTCATGTGGGATTCCAGGTTGACCCGCTTTCCACCGTCATGATGCTGGTGGTGACGGGTATCGGCTTTCTTATCCATGTTTATTCCATCGGTTATATGGCGCATGAAGGGGGCTACTACCGGTTTTTTGGATACATGAATCTCTTCATGTTTTCCATGCTTGTCTTGGTGCTGGCGGACAACTACCTGATGATGTTCGTCGGCTGGGAGGGTGTGGGCCTCTGTTCTTACCTGCTGATCGGCTTCTACCTCCAGCGCAAGAGTGCTTCGGACGCCGGCAAGAAAGCATTTGTTGTAAATCGCATCGGGGACGCGGGATTTCTGCTGGGCGTCATGCTGATGGCGGTCACCTTTGGCAGCCTGGATTTCCAACGGGTCACCGCAGTGGCGCTTAGCGGACGCTTTCCAGTGGGGAGCAGCGTGATCGTGGCAATCTGCATCCTGCTTTTCATTGGCGCCACGGGGAAGTCCGCACAGATTCCTCTCTACACCTGGCTGCCTGACGCTATGGAGGGCCCCACGCCGGTGAGCGCTCTGATTCATGCGGCCACCATGGTGACGGCAGGTGTTTACATGGTGGCGCGTTCCAACGCGCTTTTCATCCTGGCGCCGACGGCGATGGCGCTGGTGGCTGGGATCGGCGCAGCCACTGCCATTTGGGCGGCAAGTATCGGACTGGTCCAAAACGACATCAAGCGCGTGCTGGCCTACTCGACGATCAGCCAGCTCGGGTACATGTTCCTGGCATGTGGGGTGGGGGCGTTCGGCGCAGGAATCTTCCATCTAATGACGCACGCCTTCTTCAAGGCTCTGCTCTTCCTGGGAGCGGGGAGCGTGATTCACGCTTTGAGCGGCGAGCAGGATATGCGCAAGATGGGAGGCCTTTGGAACCGAATCCCCACCACCGCGAAAACCATGCTTGTGGCTACGTTGGCCATCAGCGGTGCGCCTCTTTTCTCGGGATTCTTCAGCAAGGACGAAATCCTTTGGAAAGCCTTTTCCAGTCCTTACGGCGGCACATTGCTTTGGTTCGTCGGCTTCGTCACGGCAGGCCTCACGGCCTTTTACATGTTCCGGCTTTTCTTTATGACTTTCGCGGGTAAGTCCCGCGTGGCGCCTGAGGTCGACCATCATATCCACGAATCGCCAACGGCCATGACCCTTCCCCTCGTTTGCCTCGCGGTGGGGGCGTTGGCCGCCGGGTACATCGGCTGGCCGAAGACGCTTGGCGGCTCGAACCGTTTCGAGCATTTCCTGGAGCCCGTTTTTGAGGCCCCTTCGGCGGTGTCCACGGTCGCCCGCGGTGAATTCAGTCTGATGCTGCTTTCAGTGGCCGTGGCCGTAGCAGGCTTCATGGTGGCGTATTTCTGGTACGTTAAGCATCCGGAAGCCCCCGGCCGCGCGGCGGCCAAGGCTGGTCCGATTTACCGGCTGGTGCTCAACAAGTATTACATCGACGAACTCTACGATGCGCTTTTTGTAAACCCCACGAAGAACCTCGGCAACGGCCTCGCCGCCTTCGATATGGCAGTGGTGGATGGAGGAGTGAATGGCGTGGGCTGGGTTACGCGGATGTCCGGGGAACTCTCGCGCTTGTGGGATACCTGGGTCATTGATGGGCTGGTGAACGTGGGGGCGTTTCTGGTCAAGGCCATGAGTTACCCGGTGCGGGTCATTCAGACCGGTCTGGTGCAGAATTATGCCTGGATGATTACTCTGGGTGTGCTGATTTTCATGGTGTATTACCTGGTGCATTTTTAGGGATGTAGGGGCGCCCCTTGCGGGTGCCCATTGCCGGAGGGCAGGCGCAATGCCTGCCCCTGCATCCGACGACATTTGACTTTCAACTGCTCTTCCGAGGTCAACGATGGCTTTTTTTCATGACCACATTCTGAGCTTCATCCTGTTTACGCCGGCTGTGGGTTTGATTACGCTCATGTTTGTGCCCGGCGAGAACAAGCAAGCCATCCGTTGGTGGGGCAACATCGCCATGTTCATTGGCTTCCTTGTGTCGCTCCCACTGGTATTCTGGTTTGCGGGGGAGGCGCCGGATCAGCAGTTCAAATTCCTGGAAATTCATGACTGGATACCCAGCATCGGCGCGCAGTTCCACCTCGGCATTGACGGCATCAGCTTCTTGCTCATTATGTTGACCACGGTTCTCGGCTTCCTTGCGGTCCTTTCCTCATGGACGGCGATTCAAGAGCGGGCCAAGGAATACTACGCCATGTTCCTGCTTTTGCAGGTAGGCATGCTGGGCGTTTTCATGTCCCTGGACTTTTTTCTCTTTTACGTTTTCTGGGAAGTCATGCTGGTGCCGATGTATTTCATCATCGGTGTCTGGGGCGGGCCGCGGAAGCTTTATGCCGCCATCAAGTTCTTCCTCTATACCCTTACCGGTTCCGTCTTGATGCTGATCGGGATTTTGACTCTCTACTACCGTTATCACACCGATACCGGCGTCTATACATTCGACCTCATGCAACTGATGCAGCACACCTGGCCCTTGAACCTTCAATGTTGGGTTTTCTGGGCATTCATGATCGGGTTTGCCATCAAAGTTCCGATGTTTCCGTTCCACACCTGGCTTCCTGACGCCCATGTGGAAGCTCCAACGGCGGGCTCGGTCATACTTGCTGCCGTACTGCTGAAGATGGGGACCTACGGCTTCATTCGTTTTTCGCTTCCCCTTTTGCCGGAAGCCAGTCGCAATCCCACGATCGTCAGAGTCATGGTGGTGCTTTCCATTATTGCGATCATTTACGGCGCGTTGGTTTCCATGATGCAGCGCGACATGAAGAAGCTGATCGCATATTCTTCTGTCAGTCACCTGGGCTTTTGCACGCTGGGAATTTTCGCCTTGAACCCGCACGGCTTGCAGGGTAGCGTCATCCAGCAGATCAATCACGGAATATCGACCGGCGCGCTCTTCTTGATAGTGGGGCTGATCTATGAGCGCCGCCATACGCGCGAGATCAAGGAATTTGGCGGGCTTTCCAATGTAATGCCCGTGTATGCCACCTTGTTTATGATTGTGATGCTTTCCTCGATCGGGCTGCCTCTACTGAATGGCTTTATCGGAGAGTTCACCATCCTCCAGGGCGCCTTCGAAGTGAACTGGCATTGGGCCGCGTGGGCCGTGGTAGGAATCGTGCTGGGTGCGGCCTACATGCTCTGGCTCTATCAGCGGACCATGTTCGGCGCCTGCGACAACCCCAAGAACCAGGTGCTCAAGGATCTGAACTTCCGGGAGATCATGACCCTGGTTCCCTTGATTATCTGGGCTTTCTGGATCGGGCTTTACCCCAAGCCGTTTTTCAAAATACTCGATAAACCCGTGGCGGCAATCGTGGAGCGGGTTAACCCGGACTTTTATCGGCCTGCGGCAGCCAATATCACCATAACGCTTCCCATGCAGGCTTCTCCGCCGGCGCAGGTTGAGCCCGGGGCGGCTAAAGAGCCTGCATTGCCTGCGGCGCCCCTACCTGCAGGAGTCGCGCACTAATGGTCGCTCCCTTCTTCCACACTTCGGACTATCACGCGATTAAGCCGGAAATCCTCCTGGCCATGTTCGGGCTGGCGATCCTGCTCTTCGATTTCCTGCTCCAGAAGCGTGACAAGTACATGAATGCCGTGACTGCGCTGGCGGGCTTGGCCCTGGCGGGTCTTAAGTTGGTGATGTTTTGGTTCGTGCTGGGTGGACAATCGTACCACGCCTTCGGCGGCGCCTTCAGGCTCGATTCTTTCGCGATTTTTTTCAAACTCATCATCATTATCGCCACGGCGGTCGTGGTGCTGCTCTCCGTGAAGTATCTCGAGATTGAGAATGCAAACCTGGGCGAGTACTACGCCCTGCTCCTCTTCGCCGCCGTGGGGATGCTGTTTATGGCTTCGGGGACTGATCTCATTGTGCTGTTTATTTCCCTCGAGCTCATGGCGCTATGCGAATACATCCTCTCAGGCTTTCTGCGTGGCAAGCAGCGGTCAAACGAAGCGGCGGTGAAGTTCTTCCTGCTGGGAGCTTTTTCCTCGGGCTTGCTCCTTTACGGAATGTCTCTGCTGTACGGCATCGGCGGTTCGACGAACTTATTGGTGATTGCACAACGGTTATCGGATCGCCCTGTGCACGATCCTCTGGCTTGGGTCGCGATGATTACGCTTCTGGCGGGAATCTACTTCAAAGTGGCGGCGGTGCCTTTCCACCAGTGGACACCGGACGTGTACGAAGGCGCCCCAACCACCATCACGGCCTTTATTTCTGTGGCCCCGAAAGTAGCTTCATTCGCATTCTTCATTCGTATTTTGATCTCCGGCTTGTGGCCGCTGCGGAGCGAGTGGCAGGTGTTGACGATTGGAGTCGCCATCGCCACTATGACCCTGGGGAACTTGGCGGCTATAACCCAGACCAACATCAAACGGTTCTTCGGCTACTCCGCAATTGCTCACGTGGGCTACCTGTTGCTTGGCCTCGTTACCGCCGCTGACGGAAACCAGGAAGGCTTGACGGCCATTGCCATCTACCTCCTTGTCTATGCTTTCATGAATCTCGGGGCCTTCGCGGTGATCATCGTGATGCGGCGAAAGGACCTGATCGGCGACGAGATTGATGACATGTCCGGCTTGATGGCACGCGCGCCAGGAATGGCCATCCTCATGCTTATTTTCCTACTTTCGCTGGCGGGTATTCCGCCCACAGCGGGGTTTATCGGGAAGTACTTCATCTTCCTTTCCCTGGTCGAAACAGGACATTACTACTTGGCCGTCCTGGCGGTGGCTTATTCCGTTGTCGCGTTGTATTATTATTTCCGAATTGTAGTTGCGATGTTTATGAGAAAGGCGACGGAGGCCATTCCTTTGGCGACCGGTGCGGGTGTGCGAGTGGCGCTCGCCGTTACCCTGAGCATGACGTTGGTGATCGGGGTTTACCCCCAGCCTTTCATCTTGATAGCGCGTGAGGCCATTCGGCCCTTCTTTATGTGAGAGGAGGGCTTATGCGGAGGAGTACCGGGAAGCAGGCCAGCATCTGGGCCCAAGTGGGGTTTTATTCGAGCCTGGGTATTATTTTGCCTGCGGGTGCGGTTTTAGGTGGTGCAAGCGGATGGTACCTGGATCGCTGGCTGCATACCTCGCCGCTGCTGACTATGGTGATGGGATTTCTGGGGGCAGGGGGCGGTTTTCTTGAGCTTCTGCGGATACTGAAACGAGCGGAGAAAGATGCAGACGGAGATAATTCAAGCCCCGGAACTGGCTCGAGCTGAAGCGCGCCTGCCGCGTTGGATGATGCTCTGTGGTATCCTGGCGTTCATTGTGATTCTGTTGTGCGGGCAGTTAAGAATCGCGGTCAGTTTTGGCTTGGGGGCCGGATTGGGAATCTTGAACTATTATTGGCTTCACGAGGCGGTGGAAGCCCTGGTGAAGGCCGGCCAGTCCCGAATTCCAAAGTCGGTGGTGGCAAAATTGTTGATAAGATATCCCGTCGCGTTCGGTTTAGTGCTTGTCGCTTTCAAGACCGGGTGGTTGCCTCCTATGGCTATTCTGGCCGGGCTGTTTGTCCCGGTTGCCGGGGTTCTGATTGAAGCAATCATCCAAATTGGGGAGGGATTACTTTCGCCCCATCCGTCCTGAGGAGGTTGAGACTCTTTAAGAAGAAGCATGGAACATCAACTTTGGTTTACGACAATCTTGAATAAACTATTGGGGGGCGTGGTAACGCCTTTGCTGGCGAAGGTTGGACAAGCGTCTTCGGATCCTGCCCATCCGATTCCGAATTACGTCGCGATGGAAGTGTTTGTCATCTTACTGATGATGGTGGGAGTTGTTATTCTTCGCAGGAGTTTGTCGGTTGAAAACCCTGGCAAGTTTCAACATCTGATGGAAGTCGTAGTCCAATTCGTACAGGGTATGTGCGAAGAGATCATCGGCCACGGGAGCGGCCGTTACGTGGCGATGCTTGGGACTCTCGGGATTTTCATCGCTCTGTGTAATTTGCTGGGGCTCATGCCGACCTTGCAGACGCCAACGGGTCACATTCAGGTGACGCTAGGCTGTGCAGTGACAGCGTTCCTTTATTACAATTTTCAAGGGGTCCGCCAGCATGGGGTGATTGGCTATCTCAAGCATCTCTGCGGGCCGATGCTGGCCATCGCGGTCATTATGTTTCCGATTGAAGTCATTGGGAACCTGGGCCGGCTGCTTTCACTCAGCGTGCGTCTTTACGCCAACATGATGGTGGGTGACCTGCTTGAGGCCGTATTTGGCGCGCTGGTCCCCATCGCAGTGCCTTCGGTGTTCATGGCTCTGCACGTTTTCGTCTCACTCTTGCAGGCGTACATTTTCATGCTCTTGCCTGCCGTTTATATCAGCATGGCAGTTTCAGAGGAGCACTAGTTTTTGCAATGGATGTAACGCGGGCGTCTCGCCCGCTGGCGCGGGAGCGTCCCGCTCCCGCAAGAGGGTGCGGGCAGGATGCCCGCGCTACAACAAGTTCGCGAGCGTGAGTCCTGCCTGTTTGAGGGTTGGCGGGAAACCACCCACTGGCGGAAATTCATAGGGAACTCGCCCCAAGGTGGGGGAGAGTTCAGAGGAGGGAGAAAGTGAAACGTTACGTTGCGATCTTAGTGACACTGTTGGGAGCCTTGCTAGTTGCAGCGCCGGCATTCGCCCAGGGTACGGCGAGTGGTGGTGGAAGCTCAGATAATACCAAATGGGTGATTATCACTGCCGGATTTGCTATGGCGATCGCTTCCGCCGTTTGTGGCTATGCTCAGTCGAAGGCCACCGCAGCAGCCTGTGAAGGCTTGGCGCGCAATCCGGGCGCCCGGCCCGGCATCCAGTTTGCCCTGATTTTGGCACTGGTATTGATTGAGTCGATGGCCCTGTACACTTTTGCTGTCATCTTTGCCAAAGTGAAGATTGGGTAGTACGGGGACTCTGCGCCGGTTCGGTCAAAAGAGGGGAGGCTTCGGCCTCCCCTCTTTGTTCTATTCACCGGCCCCTGCTTGACGAGGACCTTTCAATCCCAGGGCTCGTCCGAGACGCTTGAGAAAATCATCGGGTGTGGCTTTGGCATTTATGGAAGTGGAATCCCTGCCGCGTTTGAAAAGTTCAGGAGCAGGTTGGGAAAGAGACCCAGATAGAAGATGCCGACCACGCTCACCGCCAGCGCAGTACGGAGCGCCATAGGCAAAGGGTCTGTTGAAGCCTCGGTTTTGCCTTCCCGCATGTACATAGCGACAACGATCCGAAGGTAGTAATACACGGAGACGACGCTGTTCAGCAAAGCGATGATGGTGAGCCCAATCAAGTGGGAGTGAATGGCGGCGCGGAATAGGAATAACTTTCCGAAGAACCCTGCCGTGGTTGGGATGCCGGCGAGTGAAAGCAGGAAGACGGTCAAGCAAGCGGCGATGCCCGGCCGGACGTAAGCCAACCCCGTGTAATCGTCAATTTGCGTCGAGCGCTCGTCATTTCCGGCCAGGTGGGCGATCAAGACAAATACCCCCACGTTCATCAATGCATAAGCGGTGAGGTAAAAGAGTACGGCGGAGGTGCCCTCACTGCTTCCCGCAGCCACCCCGACCAGAACGTAACCGGCTTGAGCAATCGCCGAGTATCCCAGCAGCCGCTTGATGTTCGTTTGCCAGAGGGCCGCAAGATTGCCCATGCACATGGTCAGAATCGCTGAGACCCAGATTATCCAAAAGCTCGTGGAACCTGATGAGGACAAGCCTCCCTGGAAAATCCGCAGAAGAACCGCGAAGGCCGCCGCCTTAGGTCCAACCGAAAGGAACGCAGTCACCGGCGCAGGCGCTCCCTGGTAAACATCCGGCGTCCAGATATGAAAAGGGGCGATCGAAAGCTTGAACGCCAAGCCCACGAACATCAAGAGAAGGGCAACGCGCGCCAGCGTTGTCCACTGCGCCGGATGGGCAAGCCGTGCGCTCAACTCCAACAGGTTGATGGTGCCCGTCAATCCGTAAACAAAGGCAATCCCGTAAAGGAAGAAGGCTGTCGCAAACGAGCCAAGCAGGAAGTACTTGAGCGATGCCTCGTTGGAGAGAGCGTCTTTGCGCTTAAAGCCGGCGAGAATGTAGGTGGAGATGGAAGATATCTCGAGGCCGATGAACACCATGATGAGGTCGGTGGAAGAGGCCATAAAGCACATTCCTGCCGTGCCCAACAGGATCAATGCGTAGAACTCTCCGTGTTGAATACCTTCGCGCTCGAGGTAGTTGATGGAACCCAGCAACGCCAGCGCCGCGACCAGCAAGAAAAGGCAGAAGAAGTAGAAACTGAAATGGTCGGCAGCGATGGACCTGCCGAAGGCCAGGCCGGGACTATCGGAAGTCCGCAGAGTGCCGCCCGCCGCAGCTAGCACTCCCACCAAAGCAAGCCACCCGAGCAAAGACCTTCTCCCGGGAGGAACGAAAGGGTCGAGGACCATGACCAGGATTCCAAATCCACAGAGGATGATTTCCGGGAGAATCCTCAACAGGTCTGTGGGCTGGAAGGCGATCATCGTGCTACCCCCGCAGGTGTGCCAACGGGAAAATTGCTGGTGCCGTTACCCCCGCGTAAGCGGGGGGCCATTTCAGTCAGCATTTGGGCTGGATTCCCGCTTTCGCGGGAATGACCGCCATGGGTTGATTTTCGACTCATAGTCATGCCATTTGAATCAATCCGTTGCATGACTGCGGCCACGCTACGGTCCATGCGCCGCAAGAATGGCTGGGGATAAATCCCCATGGCAAGAATCACAATCACCACGGTGGCTAGGATGAGCTTCTCAAGCGCGCTGCAATCCGGAAGATTCCGATTCTTGTCATTCCTAATCTCGCCATAAAAAACGCGTTGGTACATCCAGAGCAAATAGACGGCGGCCAGCACCACACCCAGGGCGGCCAGTGCAGCGTATACCACCCGGCTATGGTAGGAGCCGACGATAATCAGAAACTCGCCCACGAATCCGTTCAGCATGGGGAGGCCAAGGGAAGAAAGGGTCACGATCAGGAAGAACGTGCTGTAGACCGGTAGAGAAGTGGCGAGGCCGCCAAACTCGCTGATGAGCCGTGTGTGACGGCGCTCGTAGAGCAGGCCAACAAGAATGAAAAGAGCGCCGGTCGAAATACCGTGGCTGAACATTTGGTAGATGGCGCCTTCCATTCCCTGGGTGTTGAGAACAAAGATCCCCAGCACGCAGAAGCCAAGGTGCGCCACCGAGGAATACGCTACCAGCCTCTTCAGATCAGGCTGGACCATCGCCACCAGCGCGCCATAAATGATTCCGATGATGGCCAGGATGATGACCATGGGAGCGAACTCGCGCGAGGCGCGAGGGAACAGCGGCAGGCAGAAGCGCAACATGCCATAGGTCCCCATTTTCAGCAGCACACCGGCCAGAATCACGGAGCCCGCGGTAGGCGCCTCAACATGCGCATCCGGCAGCCAGGTGTGAAATGGGAACAAAGGGACCTTGATCGCAAAAGCCACAAAGAAGGCGAGGAAGAGCCATCGCTCAGTGGAGGGCGGCAACAAATGACCGCTCGTGAATGCCCCGACGATTCGCAGCAGGTCGAAAGTTCCCGTCACGCTGTGAAGGTAGAGGATGCCCACCAGCATCAGGGCGGAGCCTACCATGGTGTACAGAATGAACTTCACTGCCGCGTAGACCCGCCGCTCGTGACCCCAAATGCCAATCAGGAAATACATGGGGATCAACATGACTTCCCAAAAGACAAAGAAAAGCACAAGGTCGAGCGACGCGAAGACGCCGATCATTCCGGTCTCGAGCGCCAGCAGGAAAATGAAGAACTCCTTCACCCGCCGGGTAATGCTGCTCCAGGATACAAGCACGCAAAGGGGCATCAGGAATCCTGCCAGCAGGATAAGCAGCGCGCTCAGGCCATCCACGCCCAGGTGATAGTTAATCTCCGGTACGGCGATCCAGGGGCGCATCTCGGTAAACTGCATGCCGGGGGTGTCGTCCCGCAAGCCGGCGTAAAGCACGACGGTCACGATGAACGTCAGCAGCGAAGTCACCAGCGCTACCCAACGGATTTGCCGGGCGTGCGCGCTGCCGAGGAAAGCGATGAGGACTGCTCCCGCCAGCGGCAGAAGGACTGCGATCGTGAGAAGATGCTCAGCTACCCAGGACATAAATTGAGCCAGTTACGTTTCGTCTTGCGCGAGTCGGTTGTTCATTGTCCGTAGTCCGTTGTCCGTTGTGACCAGTGCGCAATAGGTGGCAGGCAGGGAAAGCCCTCTTCCACCTTTCAGCCCACCGCTTACTGCCAAGTGCCTGCCTTCCCTGACACCTGGCACCTGAAACCTGACACCTGCCCTCACCGAGGCCAGAGGACGTAAACCATCCAAAGCGTAGCCCCCAGCAGGACCCACGAGGCATAGCTTCGGATATTGCCGGATTGAATGCGGCGCAGCAGGCTTCCAACCTCAGCCACAGTCTCGCCGGTTCCATTCACCATGACTCCATCAATAGCTTTTGCGTCCACACGCTGCCAGAGGATCTTCTCCGACCCTACTCGAAGTGGCCGGACGACCAACCAGTTATAGAACTCATCGACATAGTATTTGTGGATCAGTACCTTGTAGAGCCCGCTGAAGCGCTCAGCCACGCGGTCAGGCCAGCGAGTGAATTTCAAATAGAACCCATAGGCAATGAGGATGCCGACCGCTGCGAAGAGCAATGCGAACATCATTAAAGCGCCACTGCTGAGCTCGTGGCCAGCATGGTGCGCAGAAGCCTGAAGGAAATCCTGCGAGGGTTTGAACACGGGCTCCAGGTAACGATCAAAGCCTTCGCTTCCCCCAAATGCCTTCGGCCAGCTCACGTCGCCCACAACAACCGAGAAAACCGCCAGCACGAGGAGTGGCATCGTCATCTTCGAGCCACTTTCGTGCACGTGGCGTTCGACTTCGGGCGCCAGGCGCGAAGTCCCGAAGAATGTCATGAAGAGCGCGCGGAACATATAAAAGGCCGTCAGACCTGCGGTAAGGGTGGCAAGCCAGTACAGCCAGGGTTGGCCGAGGGGTCCTTCATATGCCCCGGCCAGGATTTCATCCTTACTGAAGAATCCTGATAGCCCCGGAACCCCACTAATGGCCAGCGTCGCAATGAAGAAGGTCAGGAACGTGGTCTTCATCTTGTGCCGTAGGCCGCCCATCTTGCGCATGTCCAGTTCCCCGTCCAGAGCGTGCATCACGCTCCCGGATGCCAGGAAGAGGAGAGACTTGAAGAAGGCGTGGGTCATGAGGTGGAAGATTCCGGCGGCGAACACCCCAACCCCGCAGCCGATGAACATGTACCCAAGCTGGCTGATGGTGGAATAGGCCAGCATCCGCTTGAGATCGTTTTGGGTAAGGGCAATCGTCGCCGCAAAGAAGGCCGTCACGCAGCCAACCACGCCCACAACTTCAAGGGCGAGGGGCGCATGTGAATAGACCAAGTTCGACCTCGCCACAAGGTAGACCCCGGCAGTAACCATAGTGGCGGCATGGATCAAGGCGCTCACCGGCGTAGGACCTTCCATGGCGTCCGGAAGCCAAATGTAAAGTGGGATTTGGGCCGATTTCCCAACCGCCCCCAGGAAGAAGAGAATGCCGATGGCTGTTAACGTCCCCTGCATTTCACCGGCATGTAACGCGCCGATGCTGGCGAAAGTCTGCTGGAAATTCAGCGAGCCAAACGCCCAGAAGAGTAGCGCCACGCCCACGGTGAATCCCGCGTCACCGAGGCGCGTGACGATGAACGCCTTCTTCCCAGCGTCGGAAGCTGACTGCTTGCGGAAATAAAAGCCAATGAGCAAATAGGAACAAAGCCCCACGCCTTCCCAACCCACAAACATGAGCGGGTAGTTGGCGGCGGTCACCAGCGTCAGCATCATGAAGAGAAAGAGGTTCAAGTAAGTGAAATAGCGATAATAGCCGCCCTCGTGCTCCATGTACCCCCTGGAGTAAAGGTGAATCAGGAAGGCAACAATCGTGACCGTCACGCTCATGACCAGCGTGAGCCGATCGTAGTACAGAGCATAATCAGCGTGAAGGTTTCCGGACTCAATCCAGGTAAAGTAGCTGTGGACGAAAGGCGCAGGTTGGCCGGCGGAGCTTGAATACGTCCAAGCGCAGAGCAGCGCGAAGACCATGGAGAGTCCTGGGGCGCCGCATCCGACCAGGGAGACCACTGCTCGCGAAAAACGCCGGCCGAATAGGCCGTTCAAAATTGTCCCCACCAAGGGTGGGAGCAGCATGAAGATGAGCAAACTTACCATAATGAGCAGTCAGTATCCAGCCTTCAGCGCTCAGCTATCAGCCGTCAGCTCACAGCCGGAATAACGAGACTCTCTGTGTCCTCTGTGGCTTTCAAGCTCTAACACAGAGCTCACGGAGCATTTCAGTGGCCTCTGTGTTGAGGTTCTTCTACGCAAGAAGCACACAGAGACATCTTCCCGGGCCGAAAGGAATCTGAGAACTAACACCACAGTGCTCACTGCCTAGCCCTTTCTGCTTCTGAAGTTCCGCAGGTCCAGAGGGCGAGACCTGCGCTACATCTTCATCGAATCGAGATCCTCAATGTTGAGTGAGTTGCGGTTTTGATAAAGTGCGATGATGATGGCCAGGCCGACGGTCGCTTCGGCCGCCGCCACCACGATCACGAAGAAAACAAACAACTGCCCGTCCAGGTTTCCCAAATACCGCGAGAAACCGATGAAAGCCAGGTTGACCGCGTTAAGCATCAGCTCAATGCACATGAAAACCGTGATGATGTTTTTCCGAAAAACAAACCCTGCCGCCCCAATCACGAAAAGTGTGACGCTGAGTGCCAATACGTGTGAAAGTGGAACCATTCTCTGAACCTCAGAGCTCCTTCTTGGCCAGGACCACGGCGCCCAGGATCGCCACCAGGATCAAGATCGACGTGACCTCGAATGGCAACGAGTAATTCTTGAACAAGAGGTGACCCACGGCGACAGGTCCGGCGTCCAAAGATGCGGCAGGGCGAACGTTGGCCCCGGAGAACTGTCGCCAGACTGCAAACAAAACTTCCCCAAGGAAAGCAGCAACCAGGGGTGCGCCGAGCCAATGCGCCATTCGACTGCGTTGGCGAGGGTCTTCCCGGCCTGCGTTCAGGAGCATGATGACAAAGACAAACAACACCATAATGGCGCCGGCGTAAACAATCACCTGGATGACAGCGATGAATTCTGCGCCCAGCAACAGGTAGACTGCCGCCAGCGAACACAGCACTACGATGAGCGAAAGGGCGCTATGTACAGGCATGCGCTGCGCGACGACGCTTATGGCCGCAAGCACGGCCAGAGCAGCGAAAATGTAAAAAAGCACAACCATGTGTTCTAAGAAGAACTGATCCAGGCAACCACAAAACTCGTCACCAGAATGTTCAGTACGCCCACCGGCAGCAGAAATTTCCAACCGAAAGCCATTAACTGATCGTATCGGAAGCGGGGCAGAGTGCCGCGTATCCAGACATAGAAAAACAGGAAGCAAAAGAGCTTTGCGCAAAACCAAAAGAGAGGGAGGATCACGCGAAGCGCGTAGGGCCCAAAAACGGGGCCATGCCATCCGCCAAAAAACAGTATGGTGGCCAGGCAGGAGACGGTGATCATGTTGGCATATTCGGCCATGAAGAACATGGCGAATTTCATGCTGCTGTACTCGGTATGAAATCCCCCCACTAACTCGCTCTCGCCTTCCGGCAAATCAAAAGGAACTCGGTTGGTTTCCGCGACGGCAGCCGTTAGGTATACGAGGAATCCCACCGGCTGCACGAAAATGTTCCAGTGGGGAAGCAAGGTGTTAATTCCGCCAATATGCCAGAAGCCCGCTTGACTATTCACGATTCCGCGAAGGCTCAACGTCCCTGCGATCATCAGAACGCCCACCACGCCCAAGCTCAGCGACAGCTCGTAGCTGATCATCTGGGCGGAAGAACGAAGCCCGCCCAGCAGTGAGTACTTGCTATTCGATGACCATCCGGCCAGCGCAATGCTGTAAACCCCCAGCGAAGTCACAGCGAAAATAAAGAGCAGACCGACATTCAAATCCGTAATCTGAAAACTGATCGTGTGGCCATAAATCGTAAAATTCTCTCCGAATGGAATCACAGCGATGGAGAGCAAGGCCAGGGTAAATCCCAAGAAGGGCGCCAGCCAGTAGATGAACTTGTCGGCATCAAGGGGCACGATATCTTCTTTGAAAATGAACTTAATCCCATCAGCGATAGGTTGGAGAAGGCCGTGTGGCCCAACCAAGTAAGGCCCCCAGCGGGCCTGGATGTGCGCCACTACTTTCCGTTCCAACCAGGTCAGATAGGCGACCGTAGTCATCAACACTGCGAAAACCACTGCGATTTTTATCAGGGTGATAAGGAGCGACAACCCTGCGTCAGAAAATGTGGCCATAGGGCTTCTTGGCTTCGTCCACTGAATTCAGCGCCCAACTGTAACGACTCACTGTCCCCGAAGTAAAGAGCGAATCACGGGAGGAAAAAACCAGCCCCGCGCCCTCCAGCTCAGGTGGCATCCCCTGGGGCCTCGTCGGGATCGCCCGGCCGACCAGCAGGCTGGGAAGAAGGACCGCGTACCCGAACACTTTGGCAATAATCTCCCGCATGACATCGTCAGCTGATTGGTAATTCCATTTATGGTCAAACAAGCGGGCCAATACAAGCAGGATCTCGAGGTCGCTCCGGGTTCCAGCTTTGCGCATGGTCTTCTTAAGCGCCTGCACCTGGCCACAGGTGTTCGTGACGGTGCCCGATTTCTCTGCGAAACTTGTTGCGGGCAGGACCACATCCGCCGCTTCCGTAGTCTCCGTCGGGAAAAGTTCAGCGACCATCAGGAAGGCCAGCTTGCTCAAGGACTCTTTCGAAATCTTGAGCGTCTTGACAGGATTAGACCCGAAGACGAGTAAGGCCTTGATTTGTCCTGTTCCGATACCCCCGACGATTTGCAGAAGATTGAGCCCGTGACTTACGGGGATCTTCGCCTGCCAAGCGGATTCAAAACTTCCGCGAGCCGCATCATCGGTAATGGGTGAGTACCCCGGAAGAGCCCCGGGGAGAACGCCCATGTCTGCCGCTCCACGTGAATTAGCGTAGTCGCCAAGGGCAATGAATCGCGTGCGGCCGGGAAGCGAGAGTCCCCAACGGACCAAATCGCGAACCGCTGCGCCCTGAATTTCGTCGCCGAAAATAATGATGGTGTCGCTTTCCTTCTGAAGCTTCTCCCGCAGTGAATTAAGAGTGTCAACCTCGTCGACGGCAAGATCCGCCGAGGGTGTTTCGGCTCCTGCCAGCGCGCGGATCGCTTCTGCTTCACCACGAGGTCTTACCGAAAGATAGAGGCTCGACTGGCGACGGAGTTTGATCTCCTGATGGTTGATGACGTAGAGCCGCGCTCCTTGCCGCTGAACCGCCTGTCGAATCTGATATGCCGCCAGCGGATGCTGGTGGCTTGGGTCGTTCCCAACCAGCAGGATGCTGGAGGCGTCCAGGATATCCTCCATCGCCGCATGCCGGTCGGCGGCCTGCGATTCGGTTAAGGCGCGCACCAGGGAAGAGTAATCGGCTGTGCGGTGGTGGTCCAGGTTGTTCGTGCCCAAGATGGTGCGCGTGAACCGCCCGAGGAGATAGTTCTCCTCGTTAGTTGTGCGATTGGAGCCGATGACCGCGATTGCTTCCGGTCCATATTCCGCCAAGATGCCCTTGAGCCGTTCGACCGTCACGCCAAGAGTTTCATCCCAAGTACTACCTACCTGCTGACCGTTGCGACGGATCAGAGGAGCCGTGAGCCGTTTGTCGCTATTGACGAAGTCCCATCCGAAACGGCCCTTGACACAAAGGAACTCGCCATTGAACCCGGAAAGGTCGCGGTTGTTGGCTCGAATGATCTGATTGTTCCGAACGGAGAGGGTCGTCTTGCAGCCGTCGCCGCAGTGATTGCAGATCGTCCCCGTATAGGTCATCTCCCATGGCCGGGTGTGGTAGCGGTAGGTCCCGCTGGTGAGCGCGCCCACCGGGCATATATCAATGCACATCCCGCACTCTTCGCATTCCAGTTGCTCTCCGCGATTGGGAATAATCTCGCTATGCGCGCCGCGGAAACCGATACCGTAGGCGTTGACGTCCAATCCTTCATCGCATACCCGGACGCAGCGGTAGCACAGGATGCAGCGCGGCCAATCATAATAGACAAGGGTGGAGAACTTCTTCTCATCGTGATGGAGCTTGGACTCCATGAAGCGGGTCTCAGCAGCCCCGTATCGGAAGACGGCGTCCTGGAGCTCACATTCTCCGCCCTTGTCGCAAACCGGACAATCCAAGGGGTGGTTAGTAAGCAGGAACTCGAGCATGGCCTTCCGAGCATTCTTCACTTCCTCAGTGTCAGTGTGGACCACCATCCCATTGGTCACCACCGTAGTGCAGGCGGTTTGCAGCTTGGGCATCCTCTCGATGGCGACCAGACACATGCGGCAGGCGCCCTGTAAGGTCAGGTTTGGGTAATAGCAGTAAGAGGGTATCTCGATACCCACTTGCTTGGCGGCTTCAATCAGCAAGGTGCCGGCGGGGGCCGTCACGGCCCTGCCATCGATGGTGAACTTGACCGGCTCGGGTGCAGCTCCCTTCTTGGTCGTGAGACTGGGCATCAAGGCCGAACTACGAGTGTAAGGACCCGGAATTTGACGGTTCTCTTCCTTCAGAGGGTGGTCCAAGATCTCGAAACCCGGGTCTTGCGTCCGGTCTTTCATGCTACGGTCACCGCCTTTTTCTCGTATGGGCAATAGCCCAGTTTCAGGTGCGCTTCGAATTCAGGCCGGAACTTCTTCAGGATGCTGATGGTAGGCATCGCCGCCGCGTCTCCGAGGGGACAGAGCGTTTTGGCCAGCATGTTGTATGAAACGTCCAGAGCCGTGTCCGGATCTTCCGGCAGTCCGGCGCCAGCGTGGAATCGTTCGAGCAGCAACTTCAGCCACGATGTCCCCTCGCGGCAGGGGATGCACCAACCGCAAGATTCGTGGGCGTAGAACTTCATGATACGGTGGGCGACTTTCACCATGCAGGTTTCTTCGTCCAGAACTACGACTCCGCCGGAGCCCAGCATGGAGCCGATTTTGGCCACGGCATCGAAATCCATGGCGACGTCAATTTCGTCAGCCGTCAGCACGGGGCAGGAAGAACCGCCGGGGATCACAGCTTTCAACTTCTTGCCGCCCAACACTCCGCCGCCTACCTCCTCGATCATGCGCCGGAGCGGAAAGCCCATGGGCAGTTCATAGACTCCCGGCCTTTCAATGTGGCCGCTCAGGCAAAAGAGGCGAGTGCCTCCGTTCTTGGGCGTTCCCAGCTTGGCGTACCATTCCGCGCCGTTCAGGATGATGTGTGGGACGTTTGCCAGCGTCTCGACGTTGTTGATGATTGTCGGGCCTCCGTAGAGTCCCACGATAGCAGGGAAGGGAGGCTTGATGCGTGGGTACCCGCGCAGTCCTTCCAGCGAATTCAAGAGCGCTGTTTCCTCGCCACACTCATAGGCGCCCGCACCCGTGTGGGTGCAAAGGTCAAAATCAAAACCCGTTCCCAGGATGTTCTTTCCCAGCCACCCGCGTGCGTAGGCCTCTTCCAGGGCACGATCAACAATGTCCATCAAATAGCGGTATTCTCCCCGGATGTAGATATAACCTTGGTGGGACCCGATGGCGAACCCGGCTATGCTCACCCCCTCGATCAATTGGTGGGGATCGTATTC